>Ga0302134_10000125_pt1 | contig 27205 bp, 23 predicted proteins | sample CB9_SCM_MG_FD_203123 | JGI IMG/M metagenome (GOLD analysis project Ga0302134, IMG submission 203123) | Marine microbial communities from Western Arctic Ocean, Canada - CB9_SCM | ecosystem: Environmental > Aquatic > Marine > Oceanic | place: Canada: Western Arctic Ocean | collected 2017-09-19
CAATTCTTCGACTTCGGTGAGTGCCGCGTGAGCCGTCATAAAGGCGCTCATGAACACGGTTAATGAGGCGCTTGCTCGTGTTGATGATTTGCCTAAACGCATTAGCGGCGGAAGATCGAGAGGCGTGTTTGCCACGTGTTTCAAATACGCCATTAGTCCACGTTCGTTTGGACCGAATCCGATTCGATTGATGATTTTTGGAGCATCAAAATCTTGATCGTCTAGCACGCTGGCTATCACGGTCCAGGGGATGCCTACTTCGGTAGCAATACTGGCAACTACGTGCGCTTCGGTATCAACTGCGGTTGCATTGATTGCTTCGCCCAGCCAGCGCTTGGTGCCGGATGTTGTTGCGGTTTGGGAGACTGTGACGATCGTACCGTGGTGGTAGTCCAAACCTGCAACTTCAACTGCGGTTCGTGCTGCTAACAACATTGTTCGGTCAGGGTCAAGCGAATTGGTGTCGTCGACAATCGACCATTCGAATGGTGTGCCGGGAAGATCGACTACTCTCGCTGCGAGGATGATGTCGCCCGACTTCGAATATTGCTTTGTCGCACCACAAAAACCAAACGAAATGATTGCTTCTGGAGCAAATTCTTCAATTGCCCATCGAGTTGCTCTGGCGGCTCGTTCAGATCCTGATCCACTAAGCACTATCGCTGGTAAATTTTCGGATACGGGACGGAGCGCTATGAAATCTTCGGGGACGTCTTCGACCGGTTCGTAATCACCCGAGCGGATGATTCCGATTGCCTCACGTTGTAGTGATCCGATTGCGACGATCATGTGATTTCAGAATTTAGAGCAGATAACTAGCAGTAGTGCCTGAATTTATTGGGAAATAGTTGTCCCAAGAAGTCAGTTGGTCGTGTTCAGGATTCACGTACAAGCAAGAATTCGCCGAGCTCTGTGAATTCTTCAGCAGTAGATCCTGAGAGTTCGAGCGACTCTATCATTCGCTTGCAGTCGATCCATCGGTCTTCAGCCATCGATTGGCAGTAGTTCTGTGTACCGAGGTTTTCCATCTCTTCTAGAACGACGTGAACGTCCTCTTGTTCGAGATCACCCTCAGTACGGAATATCTGTTGCAGTCGGTCTGCTGTCGCACCTGTAGAAGTGCTGAGTGCGTGGACTGCGGGAAGCGCTTTTTTCTTGCGTTTGATATCGGCGCCAACTGGTTTGCCAGTTTCGACTCCACCCCAAACTCCTAAGACGTCGTCTCGGATTTGGAAAATGCGTCCAAGATCGTAGCCGATGGCTTTGAGAGCCATTGCTTTCTCGCGATCAGGACCTGATCGAGGAGCCACCAGACTGCCGAGGTAGATCGAAGCTTCGATTAGCGCACCAGTCTTGCGTTCGATCATGTCGAGATACTGCTCAACACTTACCGATTCTTCGGTTTCGAATGAAATATCGAGGAACTGACCTTCCATCATCTTTAAGTAATGGCTGGTCAGTTCTGCCTCAGCTTCGAGTGCGACAGCTTCTTCAACTCCGGCATCACGTAGTTTCCATGCTGCGGCATCGGCGATTTTGAGCATTGCGTTGCCCGATACGATCGCAGCCGGTTCGCCCCATACAGCCCATACGGTTGGGCGGTGGTGGCGTACTCGGTCCATATCTTCGAGATCATCGTGAATAAGCGAAAAGTTATGAACGTATTCGAGTGCCACAGCTATTGGAGTGGCTCGTTCGAGATCTCCGCCAACAGCGTCGGCAGCCAGCATTGCCAGCGTAGGGCGCATCCGCTTGCCGCCGGTCGAATTTGAATCCGACCCGTCGATTTCTTGCCAGCCCATGTAATAACGATGGATGTCGTAAATGTCTGGCTTTAGTCCAGTAAGTTCTGCGCGGAGAGCTTCATCGATTCGGCCCTGATAGCGGGTGAAAAATGCTGGGAGCGAAGGTGACTGATTCGCTGCCGGGGACGTTTGTTCTGGATTGGGTGGAGTCGAGTTCAAGAAATATCGGGCGAGGTGCGTGGTTGATTTGGGTACTCAGGGTATCGCTTCATCAAGGGTACGGGGTGGGATTTCTTTTATCGAAATAGATTTTCAGTTAAGGAATAAGAGCCGCCAGCGTGTTTACTGGCGGCTCTTATCAACTCGATCTTGCGATGCCTGAATTCAGGTAGTGCTCAAGCTGGTCTAAACAGCTGAGATTTCGAGCTTTCGTGCCTTTTTCGACTCTAGCTTTGGGAGCTTGATCGTTAGAACGCCGTTCTGGAAAGTCGACTCTGCATTCTCGTAGTCGACAGTTTCAGGTAGTCGAAGCGCTCTGTAGTACGAACCGGTTCGTCGCTCTCGCAGCAGGTAGCCGTCGGCGTATTTGGCCGATGAGTTTGCCGTTTCTGCCTTAATGGTCAGAACGTTGTCATCAACTGAAATATCGATTTCATCCTGAGCGGTTCCGGGTACGGATGCGGTTACGACGAGATTGTCGCCATCCTGAACTACGTCGAGCGGGATGCTCCATGCCTCGGGTTCAGCGTTTTGTGCGGTAGCTGATCGATTGCCGAGGAATCGATTGAAGAGATCGTCGAAGTCACGTACTGATCCGAACTGTTGCCATTTTTCGATAGCCATTGGTCTGTTTCCTTTTATTTATATGCCAGCTTCGACGTTTGAGCCATGCGGCGCGCTGTTGGTAGATAAGCGAGTATTGGTAAAAACTTACACAGATCGATTATAGAAATCTAATAATCTGTTTGTCAGATCATATACTCGGCGATTAGTTAGATGTGCTAATATTCGTCGTGTTCGAACTGAAATATCCGATTGCGCTGCACTGAAAGCGAATCGAAAAATCTATAAAGCGACTTATGGCCCAGAACTATTACGACCTACTCGGAGTGAATAAAAGCGCTTCGGAAAAAGACATCAAAACGGCTTATCGGCGGATGGCAAGAAAATTGCACCCTGATGTGAATCCGGATGATGAGCGCGCCCAAGACCAATTTAAAAAGGTGAACGAGGCGTACGAAGTTGTTGGAGATCCTTCAAAAAGGAAGGACTACGACCAGTTTGGTGATAACTGGAAGCACGCCGATAAGATGCGGGACATGGGTGGTGGTCGAAGTCAGAACGCTGGAATGGGCTTCAACCTCAACGATCTATTCGGTGGTGGAGGCGGACGGCCTTCGGGCGCGAGCATGGCTGACATGTTCGGCGGCGGCGGTGGCCATGCCCGTCAGCAGCAACGCCAACAGGAAGTTGTGAAGCATCAGGGCACGATCGATGTGACCCTAGATGAGGTTGCTACAGGGACGAATCGCCGTATCTCCATTGGTTCAGCGGCTACTGGAAAGCGAAATCTAGAAGTCGAGGTTCCAAAAGGCGTTCTTGATGGTCGGAAGATTCGATTACGACCTGATCGCCAAACCGAAGTAACGCTGACCGTTAATGTGCGATCAGATAAACGGTTTAGTCGGGAAGGTGCGAATCTTCGTGCCGATATAGCTGTTCCACTGCTCGATGCGATTCTGGGCGGTGAAGCCGAGGTTCCAACGATGACGGGGCGTATTGCTCTGAATATTCCACCGGGTACCCAGAACGGTAGGTCTTTCAAGATAAAAGATCGGGGTCTTCCGAAGATGAATTCGGACGAGAACGGTGACCTGTACGCGACTGTGAAAGTTCGACTTCCTGACGTTCTTTCAGAGGAAGAGCATGCGCTGTATTCGGAGCTGAAGGAAATTCGGGCAGGTAAGTCGAAATTGGATAGGCTGAAAGATTTCATTTCAGGGAACGGTGACGAGGGTGACGAATGACCATGGGGCACAACGATCCGGTGTTCGCTATCGGAATCGTTGCTCAGATGTGTGGAGTTCACCAGCAGACTCTCCGCAACTACGAGCGCTGGGAATTAGTTATTCCGCAGCGGTCGAGCGGAGGTACGAGGCTCTACTCCAACCGAGATGTTGAGTTGATTCAACAGATATTACGCTGGAAAGACGAGTTCGGTTTGAACCTTGCAGGCATCGAAGTAATGTCGAAGCTTTTGGATCGGATCGATCGACTCGAGTCACATGTACAGAATTTGACGGTAGAAGTCATCAAGCTACGAGAGGGCCAGGCGAAATTGCCTGGCTAGTAACTATCCAATTCGATCCCGATATTTCGGGACGGAAAGCCAGATCGGTAAGCGATAGGGGAATTTATAAATATGGTTTTGAAACAGGACGATTTTACAGAGCAGGCTCAGGAGGCGTTGAGCGCCTCGCAGCAACTCGTTGTTCAGATGCGCCACAGCCAGTGGGACGCTGAACACTTGCTGTCGGGACTTTTGCGTATTAATAACTCTCTATCTGCAAAAATTCTTGAAGAACTCGGGGCAGATGTCAGTGACTTGCTCAAAGAACTCGATGCGAAACTCGAGGAAACTCCAAAGATTGGTGGCGCCTCTGGACAATCTCAGATCTACCCGACTCCACGTGTTCAAGCTGCTATTAAAGCTGCCAAAGAGGAAGCAGTTCGCTTAAAAGACGAACTGATCGGAGCCGATCATCTGCTCGTGGCTCTTGCTAAGGAGTCGAGCGGTGACATTGCTGAGATATTCACTCGCTTGAACATCACTGAAGAGCGTGTGTACCAAGCGTTACTCGAAGTGCGAGGATCGGCGAGAGTTACCGACCCGCGAGCTGAGAGTAAGTACAAGGCGTTGTCGAAATACAGCGTGGATCTGACGGATCTGGCTCGTGAAGGTCGGCTTGATCCAGTGGTTGGGCGTGATCTTGAGATTCGACGAGTTATGCAAACGCTTACTCGCCGAACAAAGAATAATCCGGTGCTAATCGGTGATGCCGGTGTCGGTAAGACGGCTGTTGCTGAGGGACTTGCCCAGCGGATTGTTGCGGGTGATGTTCCAACGAGTCTTCAGGGTCGTCGAGTCATTGCACTCGAAATGGGTTCACTGGTTGCCGGTGCGAAATTCAGAGGCGAGTTTGAAGAACGTCTGAAAGCTGTGATGGACGAGATCCGTCAGGCTTCTGGTGAGATTGTTTTATTCATTGATGAGATCCACACCGTGGTAGGTGCTGGAGCCGGTGATGGTGCGCTAGACGCTTCGAACATGATGAAGCCTGCGCTTGCACGGGGCGAGCTTCAGACGATTGGTGCTACTACTCCTAATGAGTACCGTCGATACATCGAGGCTGACCCAGCGTTGGAACGTCGATTCTCTCCAATTTGGGTTGAAGAGCCTGATACGGAGACTGCTATTGAAATGCTTGAGACTCTTAGGCCTCGTTACGAGCAGCATCACGGATTCACGATTGAGCAATCGGCTTTGGAGGCTGCTGTTCAGCTTTCAGCTCGATATATTTCGGATCGATTGCTACCTGACAAAGCTGTTGATTTGATCGATGAAGCGGCTGCAAAGAATCGTATCGAAAACGAACTAATGCCTTCGAATTTGAATGACATGAAGGTTGAACTGCAGCGATTGGACGAGGAAGAAGAATCGGCATCGGTTCGGGGCGATTATGAGAAAGCTGCGAACGCGAAAGCCGAGAAACTTCGTGCGCTCGAAGATTACGAAGATGCTAAGCGTGAGTGGGATAAGAATCACGTGATTAGTGAAGTTGTGACCGATCAGGACATCGCTTCATTAATTGCAGAGCGGACTGGGATTCCCGTTACTCGGTTGGTTGAGGGCGAGGGAGATCGACTCCTGAACCTTGAAGAACGATTGCACACGCGTGTGGTTGGTCAGGATCGTGCGGTCGAAGTGCTTGCCGATGCAGTTCGACGAGCTCGTGCTGGGTTGAAGGATCCGAAGCGACCTATAGGTAGCTTTATATTCTTGGGACCAACTGGTGTTGGCAAGACTGAACTTGCCAGAGCACTTGCCGAATTCATGTTCGACGACGAGGACAATATGGTCCGAGTCGATATGTCGGAGTATCAGGAACGCCATACCGTTTCAAAACTCATAGGAGCACCTCCTGGATATGTTGGATACGACGAGGCTGGTCATCTGACTGAAGCCGTTCGTCGTCGTCCGTTCTCTGTTGTGCTGTTCGATGAGATTGAAAAGGCGCACCCTGACGTGTTCAACACGTTATTGCAGGTGCTCGATGACGGGCGACTTACGGATAGTCATGGCCGAACGGTCGACTTCCGAAATACGATCATCATCATGACTAGCAATCTGGGATCTGACGAAATTGCGCAGCAGGCGTTTGGGTTCCAGAAGCAAACCCGAGAAGAGACTGAGAGTGCGAGGGTTCGTACAAGCGTTGAAGATGCGCTGAAGAAGCAATTCAAACCTGAGTTCTTGAACCGTGTCGATGAGTTCATCGTTTTCGATTCGCTGACTCAAGAAGATATCGAACTGATTGTTGATAAATTCATGGCTGAAGTTGCTGGCAGAGTAGCCGATTTAAAGGTGTCGATTAGTCTTACGGCCGCAGCTCGGGAATGGTTGGCAAAGACCGGGTTTGATCGAATGTACGGTGCCCGTCCTTTAAAGAGGGCGATTCAGCGATACGTCGAGAGTCCGCTTTCGAAACGCTTGCTGGCGGGAGAATTTCCTGAAGGTTCTGAGATCGTCGTTGACGAGAGTGATGGTGCCGTGACGTTTACCGGCAACGGGAAATCAGATGACAAAGCCGCCGCTGGTGGCGGTGAAAATGCGAGTAAACAGGAGCCCGTTAGTAAGGAAACTGTTACTAAGTAACGCAACGTGAAAACGGTGATCTTACTTCGCCGAAATAGCTTAAGCGCCAAATTAGGACTCCCTCTCCATTCAATTTGAATGTGGTGGGAGTCCTAGTCGCGTTTGGTCAAGTACTATTCGATAGTGCCAGAAAATTTCAATCCTGATTCTGATAGTGCGATCAAAAGTGAATCTTCGAATAGATTCGCTGTATTTGTAACGAAACATAATCGCACATACAATACGATTCTTTGGACCGTAGTCATCGGTTCAATAATGGTTGGCACACTGGGATGGGCAGCTGATTGGTTCGACCTACAGAAGGCCGGCTATTGGGGTGTCTTTCTAGTCAACTTAATCAGCTCTGCCGCGGTGGTTATACCGGTTCCAGGACTGTTTGCAGTGTGTGCGGGAGCCACTTCCGAACTGGGATTTAACTTCGGTCTGTTGGCACTTGCTGGTGCTGCTGGCTCGACAATAGGTGAAGTTACCGGTTATCTAGCCGGTTACGGTAGCCAAAGTGTCGTTCAAAAATCACGCTACTATCCTCGAATTCATAGGTGGGTTGTGCGGCGCGGTGGGTTCGCATTGTTTATTCTCGCGGTACTGCCGATTCCGTTATTCGATATTGGCGGTATTGCGGCTGGGTCTCTTGGCTATCCGATATCCAGATTTTTCCTCTGGGTTGGGCTGGGTAAGCTGATCAAATTTTTGATTATCGCTGACGGCTGTCGTCGATCGATTTCTTGGCTCGTCGACCTCGTCTAGTTCGCCGAGCACTTGAATTGCTTGGAACTTTTTGATGTCTGACTTGAGTAACCCCGAAATATCGAATTCTCCTGAATCATCGCTTGATGGCAATAACGTGTCGTCTGCGGATTCGGCAGTTGAGTACACAGGTTTTCAACTGTGGCTATCAACGAACAAACAATTCGTATTTCGAATGTCGATACTCGTATTCGTTGTTGGCTTCGTTGTGTTTGCGACAGTGTTGTGGCTTACCGATTCGCTTAGCATCGAAAACGCTGGTTACGGCGGAGTATGGATCGTCAGCCTCATCGCTGCCGGATCGATCGTTCTACCAATTCCGGGTCCTGCGGTAGTTTGTTTCGCTACCACTCCCGAACTTGGGATGACCCCGATGATGATCGGTCTCGTTTCAGCTTCCGCCGAGGCTTTAGGCGAAATGACTGGCTACCTGGCTGGTCTATCGGGGAGATCGTTACTCGAGCGCAACAGGTTCTACCCGAAAGTGCGCAGGCTTGTAATGAGGCGCGGTGGGGTAATTTTGTTTTTCGGTGCGGTAGTTCCAAATCCGTTGTTTGATGTGATTGGGATAGCAGCCGGAAGTATTGGCTACCCCGTGAAGCGGTTCATCGCCGTTGTATTTGTTGCGAAGTTGATCAAATCGACATCTATCGCTTACGCCTGCTTGTGGGGCATCGACTGGATTATGGGATTGTTTGGATGACCGAGAATCGTGCACGAATGGGTGTGGTGGTTGTAGCCGCCGGGCGTAGCTCTCGTATGGAGGGCGTTGATAAGCAAGTGACGCTGCTAGGCGGCGAAGCCGTAATTTCGCACTCACTTCGAGTGTTTGAGGAATTTGCCGACGTCGGTTCGATTGTCCTAGTGATGTCTGCCGACAACCTTGATGCTGGTAAAGCAGCTGTCGAGGCTGGCGGATTTTCTAAAGTGGTTGGCGTTGTCGCTGGTGGCGAACGACGACAAGATTCTGTGAAAATCGGACTCGATCTGATTGCTGGTCAGGCTGATGGCGCTCCCGAATTCGTGGCAATTCATGATGGAGCACGACCGTTTATAGATGCCGAGATGATTACGCGCGGTTTGGCGACCGCTCAAAAAATTGGAGCAGCGATTGCCGCTGTTCCGGTGAAGGACACTATTAAGACGGCTCCACATCGTGTCGTAACTGATACTCCCAATAGGTCGGGAATGTGGGCGGTTCAGACACCTCAGATATTCAGGTTTGATGTGCTGAAGACTGCACATGAGATGACCGAAGAAGATGTAACCGACGACGCTTCTATGGTGGAGTTGGTTGGCGGAATGGTCGCAGTATTCACCGGCTCGAACGACAACATCAAGTTAACGACTCCTGAAGACCTCGAACTCGCCAGCCTTATTTATGACCGTCGACGACAAGGCGATTTGAAATCAGCTTCGGGCGGTATTGCAGTTGAAGGTTCTCGATTTGGAATTGGATTCGATGGTCACGGTTTGGTCGATGGCGGTCCGTTGCGACTCGGTGGAATCGATATCGAGTTCGATCAGAGATTAGATGGTCACTCCGACGGTGACGTTCTGTTTCACGCTATAGCCAGTGCCATTCTTGGTGCGGCTGGGCTTGGCGACCTTGGTGGTCGATTCCCGTCTTCTGATGAACGGTACGCAGGTTTCGATTCGTCACAATTTATCGCTGAGTCTGCTCGATTAGCTCTTGAAGCCGGATGGCTCGTTTCACATCTCGATGCTACGGTTATAGCGCAGCGACCGCGACTTTCATCGTCGGCGCCTAAAATGGCGGCGAAAATTGATGCGATTAACGGACTCGAAGCAGCAAGTATCAATGTAAAAGTAACGTCGACCGATCACGTTGGCGCTATAGGCGCGGGTGAGGGCATCGCAGCCCAAGCCGTGGCCACTCTTATTCCCGTATCAAAGTAATTTTCGAACCGCATGATTAAGCTCTACAACTCACTTACCCGCACCAAAGAAGATTTCGTCCCGCTTAGCGACGAAGTGAAAATGTACGTTTGCGGAGTGACCGTCTACGACGACTCCCATTTGGGGCATGCGCTCAGCAGCATCGTTTTTGATGTGCTTGATCGGTACTTGGAGTTCAGTGGGTTCAAGGTTAAGAAGGTTCAGAACTTCACTGACGTTGATGACAAGATCATCAACCGGGCGAAAGCCGACGATACGCCGTGGCAAGAGATCACCGAGAAGTACATCGAGTCGTTCTTCAAGTCGGCTGATGGCTTGAACGTTCGTCGTGCCGCTGTGCATCCTCGAGCTACAGAAGATATGCCTGAGATCATTGCGCTTATCGAGCGATTGATTGCTGCCGGTGCAGCATACGAACTCAAGGGTTCTGTGTACTACCGAGTGCGCAGCAAGTCGGATTACGGCAAGCTGAGCGGACAGAACATCGACGAAATGCTTGAGGGCACTCGAAACGAAGAAGATGCCAAGGAAGACCCTGCTGACTTTGCTCTTTGGAAGGCTGTAAAGCCTGACGAACCAAACTGGGAGAGTCCGTGGGGACCAGGACGACCCGGCTGGCACATCGAGTGCTCGGCAATGGCGTTCAAGCACTTGGGTGAGCAGATAGATATTCACGGTGGTGGATTGGATTTGATCTTCCCGCACCACGAGAACGAGATCGCACAGAGTGAATCGGCTTCGGGCCTGACGCCGTTCTCGGGCGTTTGGATGCACAACGGATTGCTGCGCACCACTGGTGAAGCGATGAGCAAGTCGTTGGGTAACGCTTTCAATGTAAATTCGGCTCTTGAAGAGTTCAGTTCGGACGCTATCCGACTTTGGATTTTGCAGAGCCATTACCGCACCAACCCGCTTTTGGATAAGAAGCTTATGGGTGATGCCGAACGTTCTATGCGAAGGATTCGACAGGCGGTTGAAGCTGAACCTGTGGTTTCAGAGAAGTCGCTAGATCCTGCACCGTTCAAACGCCGATTCATCGAGGCGATGGACGATGACCTCAATACTCCTCAGGCTTTGGCAGCGATCTTTGATCTATGCCGAAAGATGAACCGAACTCGCAGCGATGGTAACGACGTTACTTCTGCTGCAGCGTTGGTTCGAGAGCTGGCTGGTGTACTTGGTATGACGCTCGCAGGTCCGCCTAAGAAGTCTACGGGCTTGCGTGATGGCGAAATTGAGAAGCTGGTTCAACAGCGAAAAGACGCTCGTGCTGAAAAGCGATGGGGCGATGCGGACGCTGTTCGAGATCAACTCGATGCTGCTGGTATTTCGATCACCGACACCGGTGGCGAGACGGCGTGGTCGCGTAGCTAGTTCGTTGGTTTGAGCGTCAATCGCTGAACCTATTACTTAAAGAATCACTCATTTCCCGAGCGTAGTCTTCGGAGCCGAGAGATCTGGAGTGGCGCGCGTGAGATTCGCTAGTTGCCAGCAACGTAGACATTCCCCCTCAACCTAGCCTTCTCCCGCAGGGAGAAGGGACAGGACAGTCCCGACCCTTCACTGTGCCGAAGTATTTTCGACTTCGCATCGGACGACACGTCGGCGACAGGATCCGCTAAACCGTTGGGTTGAGGGTGACTAATCCGGCTGTGCCGTCGAGGCTTATCAACTGGCCGTCGGAGATTTTCGTTGTAGCGTCTTTAGTCTGAATTACGCAGGGAATTCCATATTCCCGGGCGATTAGCGACGCATGCTGGAAATTGTCTCCGTCATCGAGAACTAGGCCTCCAAGCAACGGGAATACTGGTACCCAATCGGGTCCGGTGTTTTCAGTGACGAGAATCTCGCCTTTCCGGACGTCGGGCGGCGTAGATGACCTCGTGATGACTACGCGGGCGACACCAGTGAACGAGCCTGCAGACGATGGCTCTCCGTGAAGTAGCTGGCCATCTTCGCTTATGCCACGAAGAGGTTTTTCTTCATCGTCCTCCTCCTCATCAGGTGGCTTCGTGCCAATGAAATCGGGGCGAGCAAGCTGTGACGCCTCGGCGTGCGCATCTCTTGCTTGAATTACTTGAGAACTAAGGTCTGAGTAGTCGTTGGTGTGCGCTGCTTTTTCAAGTTGAGCAAGGCGCAGGTAGAAGATGTCGTTTGGTGTTTCGATCCAGCCATCGCGGGTGAGTGCGGTAGCAGCACGGTTGATAGATTCTCGATATTCACCAAATGTGCACTGCTCGATGAGGTAGTTGTGGTTCTCCATCATCTTGATGTGCTGGGTTCCTCTGTACAGCTCAAAATCAAACTTTTTACGGATCTTAGTATTTCGACCGATCTTCTTGCGAACGGCTCGGATCGCAACTTCCCGTTTGGTGACGAGATCAGAACGGGAGCGTCCAGCCTGATCAAGATCTTGGCGAACGAACGAACCAATAGAATCGAGTGGGATTTCCGGCTTCATGTTCCATGATGGATCAGTCGGTTTCCACGCCGTGCCATAGCCAATTCCATTGCGTCGTCCCCAGATTTTCATGAACGAACGAAAGCGTGTTCTGAATTTTGCGACGACTGGTCGTTTTCCGTTGCCACGGTCAAAAATGGCATCGTAGTTTCTATTTTCAAAAACTTTGATGAGCCATGCGTCTGACTTGACGAGTTCTGACATGCCGATCATTCGCGCTGTCAGCCGCGCTGTCATGTGATCGATTCCGAGTATGAGGTCGGATGATTCGACTTCTGGTCTGCCAGTGATTTCCGCAAAAAGCTTCCCTAGATCATCTTTCGTTTTAAACCCAGCCCAGCAGCGCCAGTGGAGGTCGCTTTGGTGATCGGCAGCCAGTTGCATCGCTCGGCGCAGATACACGATGTGATCGCTAGGTAGAGCGTCATTTGCAGGCCGTGCATCTTCGATCTCCGCGAGATTCTTTTTGAGGGTGGGTTCTACTACTTCATAGAAGTAGGTCGTCCCTTTCTTAAGGTGTCGGAGTCCCATCTTGTGATGTTTGAAGAGGCGGGACTTGAGCTCTTCGGGATCTCGAGGACTTTCTGCCGAGAACATCCAACCGTTCACGAGCTTCTTCATGTCCATTCTGCCCATGTACTGCCCGGTGAAATCGACTGAACGTTTTTCAGCAATTCCCGACATGTACACGTAGTCGAGAACCAGAGGGTATCCCGGCTTTTTGCCCCCGGTTTGCCAGTAAAGTTTTTCGTGTTCTGGATCGTCCCACTCGACTGGAAATTCGGTTACCTTTTTCGCACCCGTGGTTACTGGGCGTGATTGGAGGATGTGGACCCGATTGGCTAAGACAGCGAATTCGATGTCGCGATCATCACCGGCGGCTTTTTTTATAGAGTTGGCGGCTTTTGCAACCGCTAGGATCTGGGCATCTGTGAGAGCTGGTGAGCTTCGTTTGACAGCAGCTACGGGGACGCGATCTGTCGAACCAGCCGTGCCTTGTACGAACATCCACTCTTTGTCGAGAACGTTTCGATTGGTGATTTCGGAGGCGTCAGAATTGAGTGTGAACGAGTCGGCCTGTGCTTCTCCCGAGACAACACCTTCGCCTAGTCCGAGTGCGACGTTGATGAGAATTTGGTCGGTTCCATCTCGTGGGTCACGAGTGAAGATCACTCCGCCAGCGTCGGCGTTCACTAGCTCCATAACGAGTACTGCCATTGAACCGGCTTCATGGGCGATACCTTGGCGCTGACGATATGAAATGGCTCTGCCGGTGTAGTACGACGTCCATACGTCTCGTGCTCGTTGTAGGACCGAGACTGCGTCAGTAGCGTCGAGGAACGTGTCGTACATACCAGCGAACGATGCGCCTTCGAGATCTTCCGCTGTGGCTGACGAGCGGACGGCTAAGCCGGTGGACGCCGTTGAGACTCGCTCATTTATCGCTTCAGCCAATCCTGTTGGAGTGGCAGCAGCTTTCATAAGTTCAGCAATCGAGTCGGCCGCTGAGAATGCGGACGATACTATTTCGATATCAACGTTTTCAAGAATTTCCGAAATGTCGCTTTTGATGGGAGAGATGAATTCGGTGAAAACGCTGGCTGGTATAGCGAAACCCGAGGGCACGGTCGCGCCCTTTTCGATGAGATCGGCGACCGAGGCTGCTTTGCTTCCGACGATCGTTGGTTCGAGCGCTTGAGCGGTATCTAGTTCGACGATGAATGAAGGCGTTTGAGGGTTAGGCATGGCGGTGGATATTACACGTGCTGAGAGTGCCTATGGCGTATTAGGAAAGAGAGTTGATAAAAAACAGGCGCTCTAATGGCGCCTGTGTAATTCGTGACCGATGAGGTCGTGTGTCAGCTGAATCGAACGTTGGCGATTGCAACGGCAACGAAGAAGACTGCGAGCACGATGGTGACTCTGAACAACATCTGTTCGACACCACGGCGGGATCGGAATGTGCTGGAGGCTTCGCCGAATAGCGACGATCCAGAACCGCGAGCCTGTAGAAGCAATATAGCTATAAGCGTAATTGCGGTGAACATCAGTATTAGGCTAAATACGGTTTCCATAAATTCTCTTAGGACTTTTCCTGTGCGCCAGTAAGCGACGCAAATGGTCAACAGCTATCTATGTTAGGGCTACACAGCCAGTATCGCCACAATTTGTAGCACGAGTTATGAGTCGAGCGTTGACGTGGTGGTGCGGCTGGTAGCTACTCGGCTAGTTATTTAGAAGCAAGTTTCTCTTTGATCAGTTCAGTTGCCTGAACAGGGTCGGCCTGTCCGCGAGTGGCTTTCATCACTTGACCCATGAGCGACTTAAGGGCGACTTCTTTACCGCCGAGATAGTCGTTTACTGCCTTTTCATTGTTAGCAATGACTTCGTCGACGATTGGGCCGAGCGAGTCAGTACCGGAAACTACGCCAAGTCCGAGATCTTCAATGATCGTCTCTGGGGCAGTTCCCTTTTTGTACATTATTTCGAAGACTTGCTTCGCCGTATTGTTGTTGAGCTCGCGTTTCCTGAACTTTTCAACAAGGGTGGCAAGAGCTTTAGGGGCGACTTTGGTATCGGCCATGTTCACGACTTCATCGTCGTTCATCAATCGAGCCATCTCGCCCATGAGCCAGTTTGATGCGGCTTTGGCGAACGCTGACTTTGTTTCTGCCGATTCAGCTTTTACACCGTCGCATACTAGTTCGAAGTAGTCGGCAGTCGATCGAAGAACAGTGAGCAGCTCTGCGTCGTATTCGCTGAGTCCCCATTCCTTGATGAATCGAGCTTTGCGAGGAACTGGAAGTTCAGGCATTTTCGCCTGAGTACTTTCGATCCACTCTTCGCTGATGAACAGTGGCGGGATGTCAGGCTCTGGGAAGTAGCGGTAGTCGTTCGCTTCTTCCTTGCTGCGCTGAGAGTTGGTTATGCCTTTGCCATCATCCCAACCGCGGGTTTCCTGAACTATTCGTTCGCCACTTTCGTAGCAGCCGATTTGACGTTCGATTTCATATTCAACCGCTCGAACTACTGCTCGAACACGGTTCATGTTCTTCACTTCAACCTTGGTGGTGAGTTCAGTGCTTCCCTTTTCGCGGACACTGATGTTGGCGTCGCAACGGAAAGATCCCTCTTCCATATTAGCTGTGCCAACGCCCAAATATCGGATGATGTGCTGAAGATTATTGATGTACGCCTCGACCTGCTCGGAAGTGTGCATGTCGGGTTCGGTCACGACTTCCATCAGGGGAGTGCCGGCTCGGTTGATATCGAGGAGTGAGTGAACGGTTCCGCCCATTGGGCCTTCAACGTGCACTAGGCGTGCGACATCTTCTTCCATGTGAACACGGTTAATGCGGACTCGGATTGAATCTTCAATAGGAAGATCGACGAAGCCTTCGTAGCAGATTGGCTCGTCCATTTGGGTGATCTGGTAGCCCTTCATCAGATCTGGATATGTGTACTGCTTACGGTCGAATTTGGTGATTCTGGCGATGTTGCAGTTGATCGCCATGCCGATCATCATGGCGTACTCGACAGCCTTTTCGTTTACGACGGGGAGAGTTCCGGGCAATGCCATGCTGACTTCGTCGACGACCGTGTTCGGCTCGGCAGTCTGGTACTCGGCGCTGGATGTGCCGAACATTTTGCTACGTGTCTTGAGTTGCACGTGCGTTTCGAGACCAATTACTGCTTCGTACTCCACGAGGTGGCTTGCCTTTCAGTGTGGCTTTACTACTTGAGCCACGTGATCAATCAGACCGATTAACATTCGAGTTCGAACTGCGAAAAGCTTAGTTTAATCGTAGTTGCACGGTAAGTGGTAAATATTATTGGTTCACCTGTAAAAACATGCTTTATCGCGTGTAAATGCTGGGTGCTTCGCACATGCATCAACTTCGCTTTGTAGTTACGAAATTCGTTGACGCGATAAGTAGTGGGTTTTAAACTAAATGCGTACCGAATGGGTCAGGAATAGGAAAAGCGTGTTTTTGAGTTCAAAAACAACGTTGTGGCTTCCGAATTTTTACTGAAAATCCCGACCGAACACCCTGCTACGGAGCAACTTATTGACTAACCAGAACACGATCTCACGTGAATCCGACCTTTCAGGCGGTGAGTATAAGTGGGGATTCGTAACTGATGTTGAGACTGATCTCGCCCCGAAAGGCCTGAGCGAAGACATCGTTCGGCTGATTTCTTCTAAAAAAGAAGAGCCAGAATGGCTGCTCGAGTACCGCTTGAAGGCGTACCGACACTGGGTTGAGCTGGAAAAGGCAGATGCCGAACCAAAGTGGTCGATGATCGATTACCCCGGTATCGACTATCAGGACATTTACTACTACGCCGCTCCTAAGGGAACGAACGAAGCTCCTAAGAGCCTCGATGACGTAGACCCTGAGATGCTCGCTACATTCGAAAAGCTCGGTATTCCGTTGCAGGAACGGGCTGCTCTTGCTGGTGTCGCAGTCGATGCTGTATTCGACTCGGTATCCGTTGCAACCACGATGAAAAAGCAGCTCGGTGAACAAGGAATTATTTTCTGTTCGTTCAGCGAAGCAGTAAAAGAACATCCCGAACTGATCAAGAAGTACATGGGATCGATCGTTCCTTACACTGACAACTTCTTCGCCGCCCTGAATGCCGCGGTGTTTAGCGATGGATCGTTTGTCTACATTCCACCGGGAGTACGGTGCCCGATCGAACTGATGACTTACTTCCGTATTAACACGGAAGGTTCAGGCCAGTTCGAGCGAACCCTGATCGTTGCTGACAAGGGTGCGTACGTTTCGTACCTAGAGGGCTGTACCGCTCCTTTCCGCAAGACTAGCCAGCTTCACGCAGCTACTGTCGAACTCGTTGCTCTGGACGATGCTGAAATAAAGTATTCGACCATCCAGAACTGGTTCCCTGGAACTAAAGATGGTGAGGGCGGCGTTTACAACTTTGTTACAAAGCGAGGTCGTGCCGACAAGAACGCTAAGATTTCTTGGACTCAGGTTGAAACTGGTTCAGCGATCACTTGGAAGTACCCGAGCGTGATCCTGAAGGGCGACAACTCGGTCGGCGAATTTTTCTCAGTTGCACTTACGAACAATCATCAACAGGCCGATACCGGTACAAAGATGATTCACATTGGCAAGAACACGAAATCGACCATCGTGTCGAAGGGTATTTCTGCCGGTAAAGGCAACAACACTTATCGGGGTCAAGTGCAGATAATGCCTGGCGCCGAGAATGCTGTGAACCACACTCAGTGTGACTCGCTTCTGGTGGGTGACGAATGTGGAGCGCACACCGTTCCTTACATCGAAGTTCGAAATCCTACTGCTCGATTAGAGCACGAGGCTTCGACATCGAAGGTAAGTGACGATCAGCTGTTTTACCTGATGGCACGTGGGCTTTCTGAAGAAGAAGCGCACCACATGATCATCACTGGCTGGAGCCGTGACGTTATCAAGGAACTGCCGTTCGAGTTTGCGCTCGAAGCCAGTCAGCTTTTGAAAGTCTCACTCGAAGGCGCCGTTGGGTAAGGGCCCAGGCACCTTTTCTATCTGATTATTACTAGCTAGACCGTTCATTCCAGAAGTACAAAATACAAAAATGCTTGAGATCAAAAACTTACATGCGTCCGTTGTGGACATCGAAAATTCAGAAATCCTCAAAGGGATTAACCTGAGCATCGGCAAGGGAGAAGTGCACGCCATTATGGGACCTAACGGTTCTGGCAAGAGCACTTTGGCCAATGTGCTGATGGGCCGCCCCGACTACGAAGTAACCGATGGTTCAGTTACTCTCGATGGTGATCCGATCCTCGATCTTCGAGCCGATCAGCGTGCTCACCTCGGAATGTTTCTCGCATTCCAGTACCCCGCAGAAATTCCTGGCGTTCGACCGTGGCAGTTCCTAAAAGCCGCACTGGATTCGAAGGCCGAAGCACGGGGCGAAGACAAGATGACGGTACGCAACTTCTCGAAACTCTTTGACGAAAAGGTTGCGGCTGTTGGCATCAACCCGGATCTTGTAAAGCGATCTCTAAACGAAGGTTTCTCGGGTGGTGAGAAGAAGCGAAACGAAATGCTTCAGCTTGAAGTGCTTCAGCCTTCACTTGCCATTCTCGACGAAACCGATTCAGGTTTGGACGTCGACGCACTTCGTATCGTTGCTGAAGGCGTGAACTCGATGCGTTCGCCCGAACGTTCATTCATCGTCGTGACTCACTACCAGCGGTTGTTGAACTACATCAAGCCTGATGTTGTTCACATTTTGGTCAAGGGCAAAATCGTAAAAACTGGTGGGCCTGAATTAGCTCTTGAAGTCGAGAAGAATGGTTACAAAACGTACCTCGACGCAGTTGGAGCGAACGCCTAAATATGACGCTCGCAACATCACCCGCAGCTGTAGATAAATTCTCAGCTGCGTACGAAACGTTTGCCGCCGAAAATGCGTCTTCGCCAAAATGGTTGAAAGACGTGCGTCAGCATGCGTGGAGCACTTTCGCAGAGCTTGGCCTTCCTACGAAACGTCGTGGAAACGAACTTTGGAAGTACACGAATCTTCAACCACTAGCCGCTGCTGATTTTGAATACAGCGCTGGCGGTTCAGTTACCCAAGATCAGATCAAGGCAACTGCCCCGTGGGACGACACATGGAACACCGTGGTTGTCGTTGACGGTAAGTTCAATACTGAACTTTCAAATCTTCATGGAACAGCAGGATTAAACGCAGGTTCATTGTCGGAAGCTATTTCGGCAGGAACAGGCAACGTTGAATCTCAATTGGCGAGTCTTGCAGGACGTGAAGAGTATGCGTTCACGGCTCTGAGCACTGCGTTCATCGATGACGGAGCATATGTGGCAGTCGATGCTGGAGCCGAGCTTGAAGGCGTTGTACAGGTCGTTTTCGTAACTTCGGATGCTGCATCAAGTCGGGCAAGCTACCCACGACTGTTAGTCGATGCGGGTGAAGGCAGTTCGGTTGTGTTGATAGAGACACACGTAAACCTCTCCGAATCGGCGCAGTTCTCTGCTCCTGTCGTAGAAATGTTTGCTGGTGATGGTTCTACGATTCGTCATTACCGAATACAGATGGAGAACGAAGCATCGTTCCATTTGGGTACGACTCGAATTCATCAATTGAGCGATACGAATTTCACTTCGACCAGCTTTGCAGTTGGCGCTTCGGTCGCTCGAAACGATGTTCACACTTTGCTGGATGCTCCGGGTGCCAGTTGCACGCTTCGTGGTTTGTACATGACCAGTGGCAGTCAGCAGCAGGATCAGGAAATCAGTACGACTCACGCCAAGCCCGGGTGTAAATCCGATCAGTACTACAAGGGAATCCTTTCTGGTAAATCACACGCTGTGTTCAGCGGCAAAGTGGTTGTGATGCGTGATGCTCAGAAATCCGAGGCATCGCAGAAGGATTTGAATCTTCTTCTTTCGCGAGGAGTTGAGATCGACGCTAAGCCTTCACTTGAAATCTATGCTGATGACGTAATCGCTGCGCACGGTGCGACGGCAGGTCACGTCGACCGTGACACGTTGTTCTACCTCCAATCTCGTGGAGTTGATGAAGACGCCGCCAAGGCGATTTTAGTTCGTGGATTTGCTGAGGAAATGCTCAACGAATTCAAGCCTCAAGCATTGAACGATTTTGTTGAACGAGTAACCGACGAGCGTATCCCGATTCTGCTTGCAGAGTCGGACTCATTAGGAACAGCATGAGCAATTCTGAAGCAGGCTCACGAGCGTTTGATGTTGATGCGATTCGTGCTGATTTTCCAATTCTTCAACGGAAGATAAACGGAAAAGATCTGGTTTACCTCGACAACGCAGCGACTACTCAGAAGCCGAGCCAAGTGATCAAGTCACTGGTCGACTACTACGAGCAGACCAACGCCAACGTCCACCGAGGCGTACACACGCTTTCGATTGAAGCAACCGATGGTTACGAGCTGGCTCGTACGAAGGTTGCAAAGTTCATCAATGCGCCTCGTCCTGAGGAAGTTATCTGGACTCGCAACACTAGCGAGTCATTGAATCTTGTCGCAGCAACGTGGGCTGAAGCCAACGTTGGCGAGGGCGACAACATCGTAATAACAGCGATGGAGCATCACTCGAACATCGTTCCGTGGCAGCAACTTGCGGCCAAGAAGAATGCTGAGCTTCGATATTTGGCAGCGGCTGAAGATGGATCTCTTGATATTTCGAATGTCGATTCGATTATCGATTCTCGAACGAAGATAGTCGCTGTTACTCATATGTCGAACGTGCTTGGCACGATCAACCCGGTCGCATTGTTGGCTGAAAAAGTTCACTCGGTTGGCGGCGTGATTCTTGTCGACGCTGCGCAGAGTGTTCCGCACATGCCTGTCGATGTTCAGGCGCTAGATGCTGACTTCTTATGTTTCTCGGCTCACAAGATGGTCGGACCAACTGGTATCGGCGTTCTGTGGGGGCGATACGATCTGCTCGATGGAATGCCGCCTTACATGTTCGGCGGCGACATGATTCTTGAGGTGACCTACGAGGACGCCAATTGGAACGAACTGCCTTACAAGTTCGAAGCTGGTACACCGAACATTGCCGATGCGATCGCTACTGGTGCAGCTGTCGATTATTTGACCGAGCTAGGTATGGATAATATTTGGGAGCACGAGCAGGAACTTACTGCCTACGCAATGGAGAAGGTTCTCTCATTAGGTACTGTTCGTGTTCTTGGTCCGCAAGATCCTGCTAAACGGGGTGGAGTGATTTCGTTCATTCACGATACGATTCATCCGCATGATTTGGGCACGGCGTTGGATCAGCAGGGCATTGCGATTCGAACGGGTCATCATTGTGCGATGCCGCTTGTTCGCAGCTTCGATGTGGTGGCCGCGGCACGTGCGAGCTTCTATATTTACAATACGAAGTCAGAAGTTGACGCTTTCGTCGACGGGCTTCGTGAAACCGAAGGGTATTTCAGCCGATGAGCGGTGGCCTAGGAAATATGGACGAACTGTACGAGGCGATCATTCTCGATCACTATCGCAGTCCTCGAAACACGGCTCCTGTTGAGGATGCTGATGTTGATCTCGAAGTGAATAATCCGTTCTGCGGAGACGAGTTTCACATTCAGCTGAAGGTTGAAGACGATACTGTTTCTGAGGTTGGAATCACTGGGCGTGGCTGTGCGATTAGTCAGGCATCAGCTTCGTTGCTTGCTGAACTTGTTGAAGGCAAATCTTCAGACCAGGTTCACGCTGCGGTCGATTCGATTCGACGGTTGCTCAAGGGCGAAGAGATTACCGACGAAGAGGCCGACTTGCTTGGCGATATCGAAGCACTTTCCGGTGTTCGAAAGTTCCCTGTACGGATTAAATGCGCACTACTTAGCTGGGTTGGACTCGGCGACGCTCTGAAAGAGCATCAGGCGAAGTAATTGCGATCTTTGGCTTGAGTGAATCTTGGGTCAACTGCTTTTTAGCCAAAATGTCATCCTGAGGTACTCGAAGGACTACAGACCAGCCATCATTGTTTTCTACGCCACTCGTTGGCGTTCCCTCTCAACCTAACCTTCTCCCTCAGGGAGAAGGAACTAGAAGAGAAGCCGCATGCGTTTGGCAGCAATCGAGATTTCCACTCATGCGTAGAATCGGAATAGCTACTGTGAGGTTAGCCAGACTCGGGTTAGGAAGTCGGTATCGCCTCTTGGGGTGAACGGCTCGAAGTCGTTCACGTAGTCCCAGAACATCCAATGAGTTGTTCTGGTTGACGCTATGAATCGATGCGATCCAGCAAGAATTTTCTCTTGGATTTCGAGCAGCATTGCTCCCCGTTTAGCAGCATCGTATTCTCTCGCTTGAGCTTCGATTAGACGGTCGATTTCTGGGTCTGAGTATCCGGTTGTGTTCCACGGTCCATCCGAGTGATGAACGGAGAACAGATACGCCGTGGTGCTAGAAATTGGCGGTGGTGAGCCGACCATGATGTCGTAGTCGCCTTTGGTCCAGACTTCATCCCCGAAGACGCGGGTTGATACTCGTTCTACTTCGGCTCGGATGCCGACTGATGCGAGTCCTTCTGCCATTGCGTTGGCTTGGTCTATGTATTCCTGCCCGAACTCGCCAACTTTGATGATGATGTTGTCGGTTGGTTTGAGGGATGCTGAGGCTAGGAGAGTGTTTGCCTCGGGAATATCGAAGAAACGATTTGCATAAACGCTGCGGTCAATGAGCCATTCAGGATTCAGTATTGGCAAACCCAAGCTCATGCCGGGAACTCCAAATAGGCTTCCTTGGAATTCTTGCGCTCCTGGATCATTTATGAAGTCGCCCGGTTTCCAAGTCTGCATCATCGCTTCCCGCACTGCCTGGTTATCCATTGGGCTTCGGGCTGTGTTCATTGCGATTTCAACACCAGCTGCGGGGTTTTCGATTCCAGCCCACTGGATATCTTCGAACCGCTCACGAGCGCTTACTACGTCGTCATAACTCACCTGCGCCAGATCGATTATTTTGGTTCGCATCCCGGCGGCTCTCACCGAGCCGGATGGCATTACTTGTATATCGAGGCCATCAAGATAGGGTCGATCCTTGTCGTAGTAATCGGGATTAATGATTAGTCGTGTTGTATCGGCATGAACTTCGCTGGCGATCCACGGGCCTGTACCAACGGTAGGACCTCGGCGTAAATCTCCAGCTACTTCAACAGCAGCACGGGCAACAATTCGTGAATGTGAATCGGCTAACTTTTCGAGAATCTCGGAGTCTGGCGATTCAAGCCGAATCAGAATTTCGTATTCGCCAACAGAAGATATTTCCGAGATGTTCGATAGCAAAACTGAGTTTGGATAACCCGGAGTTGCTTGACGATTCAGACTGTAGACAACGTCTTGAGCATTCAATGAACGCCCGTTCACCGGCGAAAGGTTTTGCCATTTGACGTCTTCACGTAGTTTGATTTTGAAAGTGAGCGGAGCGGTCTGTTCCCACGACTCACAAAGATCACACACTACAGTTGAGCTTCGTCGAACAGTTTCAAACTTGAATAATCGAGAGTACGCCTGGCCTGCGGCCCAGCTAACCAATGCCGATGAAACAGTCAGATGAGGATCGCTGTGAGGAGGTCCCTCGGGAATGGTAAATCGGAGGACTCCACCTCGTTCGAGATTTTCGGGTGGTAGTGCGGCAGTGGGACTCGGTATCGCCGTCTGTGTAATAAATGGTGTGGCGGTTGGACCGGGAGTAGCAGTGGGAGTTGGCGCAGGTGTTGAAGTTGCTGGAACTACAGTCGGTTTCGGCTTTTCACCGGAGCATTGCAATGACGCGAGAGCTATCACCAGCAGTATTCCTATGAGTAGGAATCTGCTCGGCAACAATTTGATTGAAATATTGGAAACGATCGTTGTTTTTTCCGTAGATAGCGTTGTGTGACGCCTGTGTAAGTACATAGTTCGATAAAGGATAACGATCAGTTGCGGAGATCGTGTGATCGTGAATAGATCAAATATCAGTCAGTACAAACCGCCATCCATCCCGCCAAATCACCGATGTTGCGATTAATTACGTCACTTAGTGTGAGAGATATGAGTGTGTTTTGTCAGGTCTTCACTATGGACCGAAGTTGATATTTCATTCGCTCAAAGTGGGCAGACATGGCTAGTCGGAATCAATAGCTCTGACGGTGGAATTGTTTGGGGCACTCTCGATGAGCACGGCGGATGGTCATCGACGCTCGTCAGAAGCAGTATCGATTCACCAAGACTGAGCGCTACATCTTTGGAGGGGAGTGAATTCAGACTTCCCATCATCCGTGTTGGTGACCCTGTTGCCGTTGAACCCGCATCGTTCGCCGATTCACGATCTATCGATCCTGTGCTGTGTAGGCTTTTTGCCAAATTCGAAAACGCACCAGATGGTTTGAGCGTGTTCGGTGATCAGACTCGAATATTTTCGTACGCAAGCCCTACTGAACGATATCCGCACGGCACACTCGGTGATCGCACAGAGTGGACGGAGTTAGTAGACGCGGCTGTAGCAAGGGATCAAGATGTAGATCGGTATGCTCTTCCTGCCAACGAAGTTTTCGAAGGATTGTTCCCACTGGTTCCTGATCTCGACAATGCTCGGGACATAGAAGTGGTTACCACAGTTAGTAACCCTGAAACGGGCTCTCGCTTGGTCGTATTTGGGTACGACGGTGACAACATTCACGTGATTGCTGAATCGGAACCTATTGGAACGGGATTCAGGTGGCTCCATCAAATAGCAGTCGCGCCGTTTGGTCCTGATGGAGAGTTCGAAATAGCGGTGATTGAGACTCCACACGTGGGAGGAATCGCAAAGTTCTATCGGCTAGATGGCGATCGACTGGTGTTAACGGCATCAAGAGCCGGTGGATACATGTCGCACGTGAACGGGTCGAGGAATTTGGATTAGGCTGTGGCGGGCGACTTCGATGGCGATGGTTCCGTGGAATTGCTGGTTCCTTCAAGAGATCAAACGTCGCTCATCGCATTGCGCAGAATTGGCGACACCGTCGAAGAGGTTTGGGAGCTTGAGCTTGGAGCTCGACTGAGTACAAATCTGGCAGTTGTCGAAACTGATGATGGCCGATTGTCGCTCGGAGCAGGAACTGAAGATGGCATTTTGCACGTTTGGCAGTAAGCCATAAGGCTGGTCGAGGCGTTAGAATCTGGCGTATTCCGCAAGCCGTGAAGGCTTACTAGACGTACAGGATATTTAGATGACCAAACTCAACATCATGGCTTCCCGTCATTCGGCTTTCTACAGCCCGATGATTTGCACTATCGCTGGAGGGTTCCTTGAGAAGGAAGGACTTTCGGGCGAATACCACGTTGTTGAGCCGGGCGGCGTCAGCGGAATGGCAGTCGCAGAAGGACGGATGGACGTTGCTCAGGCGGCTGTTTCGGCAAGCTGGGGGCCGTTGGATAAAGGCACAAAAGCCCCGTTCGCTCATTTCGCACAGATCAATCGTTACGACGGATTTTTCATCGCTGGCCGTGAAGCCGATTCAGATTTCTCTTGGAAGAAGCTTCTGAGCGGGAAGTTCCTTCATGTTCACGGTGGGCAGCCTGAAGCTATGTTGCGTTACGGCGCACACAAGCTCGGTATTGATCTTGCAGATATCGATGACATTGATTCTCCCGGTGGCGATGAGATGATGGCGCAGTGGCGAAACGGCGAGGGTGACTATTTTCACGAGCAGGGTGCGTTCCCTCAACAGCTCGAACATGACGGGCAGGCACACATTGTCGGTTCCGTAGGTGAGGCTGTTGGGCCTGTGGCGTTTTCGAGCTTGGTTGGTCGTTGGGACTGGCTGGAGACCGATGATGCAAAGCGATTTGCCGCTGCGTTCAGGGCTTCTCGTGAGTGGGTGAATACTGCTGATCCTGTGGAGATCGCCAAGGCCGAAGCCAGCTTCTTCCCTGATATGGCTGAATCGGCTATTGCTGCGGCTGTAGGCGCTTACCAGAAGCTGGGTACATGGTCGGGCGGTATCGCTATTGAACCTGCTCTGTACGAGGCTGCGCTGGATGTATTTGAACATTCGGACATGGTTGGTTTGAGGCACGCTTATGACGATGTGGTTGTAGCGCCGCCTGCGTAGGGCGTTAGTCGCGCTCGTCGTCGGACGACTCGGCTCCGCGTCGCAATCTCCCCCTCTAACTCCCCCGGTCCGGGGGAGGACGGCGTTAGTCGCGCTCGTTACTTTGTAACTCGGCTCACATCGCAGTTCTCCTTCCCTCTAACTTCCTTCCGTCTGGAAGGGAGGACGGTGTTGGCTGCGTGGCGCTCGGCCGGGTGCAGTGGTGGAAATTATCGTTTGGCTACGATGAACATTCTCTTGAAGGGGAAGACTGTAGTGCCGTCGGGCTGCTTCGGGTAGCGGTCTGCGATCAACGCTGCATAAGCGGCTTCGAATTCGATTCTTTCAGGCTCCTCTAGGGCGTTCAGCAGCGGCATTAGCCAAGTGCCTTTCGTCCATTCTTTGACGGGGTTATCGCCTGTGAGAATTTGTGAGAACTCGGTCTCCCACACATCGAGTGAACTGCTCATGCTCGAAAGAATATCGATGTAAAACGGCGGTGGTTCTACCGGAGCTGGGCGCAGCATCGGTTCGAGTTTGGAGCGCCAGGATCCGTTCAGTGCCGCTTCAGATATCGAAGTGTGCGACAACGCTCCGAAGTTGCGTGGCATTTGAACGGCTAGTACTCCGCCGGGTGCCAATGATGACACTAAGCGCGTAAACAAATCGGTGTGTCCGGTGATCCAATGCAGAGCAGCGTTTGTGAAAATTAGTTCCGCAGGTTCTTTGGGTTCCCACTTTCCGATATCGCCGACTTCCCACTCGATGTTCGGTGCTCGCTTCGCTGCTTCCTGAAGCATCTCTTCGGAATCATCTACGCCAACTATTCGGGCCTTTGGCCATCGGTTTGCCAGTAGTTCGGTGACGTTGCCAGCCCCAGCGCCGAGGTCGTACACAACCGAAGGCGAATCGAGATCGACACGGTTGAGCAGGTCGACAGCGGGGCGCAGTCGGTGATCGGCGAACTTGAGGTATTGGGAGGGGTCCCAAGGCATTTGTTAGATCTTTCTTAGCAGCAGCTATTGGTTGGGCAAGCTGTTTACGCTGGTCTAGTGGGCCAGTCGTTTTCGTTAAATGGTTTTTTCAGAATCCCGAAAACTCTTGCCCACCGTGGATACTGACTCTCTTCGAACAGTAAGGGCTTCCATCCGAGTTTCAGATAGATGCTGATTGCCGGAATTCGAAAGTCGTCGGTCGATAAATACGAATAATTCGGAGCTTGATCTGCGAGAACTTCGGTGGCAGCTGCAATCGTTGCCTGACCTGAGCCTGTTCCTCGGTGATCAGAATGCGCAACCACCCATTGAAGGCTGTGCCCATCTGGGTGCTGAGACTTTTCATATACAGCGGCTGTCGACGCTGCGACCACGGTGCCTGTGGGCATGTGTTCCACAACAAAGAAACCTTCAGGAAGCGTGTGCTTCATTAGGTCACCGAATGGCGATGCATCTTCGAACGCAGTCTCAAAAGTACGTTCATACGATTGTCGATCGTCGAGCGTTACCTGCCTGAGCAAATATCCGGGCGAGAGCTTGGGAACTGACGGGACCGGTTCACTACCTCGGATCATTTCGAGCTGAGGCTTTAACGATTTGCCGTCTGGCGCACGGAGATCGCTCAAATTGCAGCGACTCCGAGCCGTTCGATTAATACATCGAGTTCTCGATAAATTCCAGCGTCAGGCGTCACGGCTGGAAGGCGTGGAGATGCCTGGGTGAACACTCCGCGCCGCCTCAAAATTTCCTTCGCTACCCAATACAACTGGCCTTCAGCGAGGGTGTAGAGCTTCACTAATGGCTGG
>Ga0302134_10000128_pt1 | contig 27103 bp, 22 predicted proteins | sample CB9_SCM_MG_FD_203123 | JGI IMG/M metagenome (GOLD analysis project Ga0302134, IMG submission 203123) | Marine microbial communities from Western Arctic Ocean, Canada - CB9_SCM | ecosystem: Environmental > Aquatic > Marine > Oceanic | place: Canada: Western Arctic Ocean | collected 2017-09-19
GATATTACAATCAGATACAAACGAACCAGAATCACCGACCTCCTCCGCAAAGACGGGGGCAGAATTGAAAGCTAAAGGCAAATGAAACACCTTCTACTCACAACTAATCGTCACCGTGCTATTGGCTGGGTGAGTATTGATTCACTCAATGCTAACATTGATTTTATCAATGAACGGTTTTTTGTGTTTTGTGGTAAACTCCTTCTTTAAGTGCAGGAAAGTTCCCATGTAAGGTTTAAAATGAAAATCAAAGGAAAGTTATTGTAGTGTATAAGAGTAATTCTATTAACAATCGCTATCAGATAAGCATATCTACAAAAGAGCAAGATGCTGAATTGGCTTTTCATCGACACGATGTTTACGCCGTAGAACTGGGGCAACATGAAACGAATCGTGTTGGGCAGCTAGGGGATTCGCTCGATGCTTACAATGTAAATGTTGTGGTTTCCGTTAGTGGAGAATTGGTGGGATTTATCAGTTTGACGCCACCTAACAAACATTCGTTTTCAATTGATAAATATTTCAAACGAAGTGACCTCCCATTTACAGTTGATGAATCTATTTGGGAAAGTCGCCTTTTAACTGTTTTCAAGAAACACCGAGGGAGTGTTATTGTTGGATTATTAATGTACGGGGCTCTCAGGTGGGTGGAGTCTCACGGCGGCAAGAAGATTGTCATTATTGGGCATCGCAGAATTTCAAAAATGTATAAGAGATTGGGTTTTGAACCGTCGGGGCTTTCAACTCAATCAGGTGCATTAACCTACGATCTTATGCTCGGTACTGTTTCGCAACTCCGCGCCAAGTCTGAGGAGCAAGGGAAAACACTCAATAAAATTTTGAGCCAAACAGATTGGCAACTCCCTGTTTCATTTAACCCGCCGGTTCCCTGTTTTCATGGCGGCGCTTTTTTTAAAGCGATTGGCGATTGCTTTGATCATTTGGACCGAAAGAATTCAATTGTTAATGCGGACGTTTTAGATGCTTGGTTCCCGCCTTCGCCGAAAATTATTTCTGCGATAAACGAAAACCTGCCTTGGTTGTTAAGAACATCCCCACCAACTGGTTGCGAAGGTTTTCTCTCAAAGGTGGCAACCGCCCGAGGGGTAACCCCATGTAACGTACTTCCCGGTGCAGGGTCCTCTGATCTAATTTTTAGAGCATTTAGACTATGGCTAAAAGAGTCTTCAAAGGTGCTAATTCTTGATCCTACCTACGGAGAGTATTCACACGTGATTGAAAAAGTTGTGCGATGCAAAGTCGATCGAGTTCGTTTGAATTATGAGAATGAGTTCGCATTAGACTTAAATGACTTTAAGCAGGCTCTTAAGAAGAAATACGATTTGATCGTCCTCGTAAACCCTAACAGCCCAACCGGAAAACATTTGTCAAAAGAAAATATGATTAGGGCAATCAGTCAGATCCCACTAACTACTAGGGTCTGGGTAGATGAAACCTATGTGGAATACGTCGGCTCTGACCAATCGCTAGAGAAAGTTGCTGCATGTAGCGAAAACATCATTGTTTGTAAATCTATGTCTAAGGTATATGCGTTGAGTGGCGCGCGTGTTGCATATCTTTGTGGTGGGCAGCATCAAATAGAACCACTACGAACGATCACTCCCCCATGGGTGATTAGCATGCCGGCTCAACTTGCTGGTGTTTATGCATTAGATGACCCCAGTTACTACGAGGCCCGCTACAAAGAGACTCATATTCTTAAAGAAGCGTTTAGTTCTGAGTTGAGTGAAATAGGGTTAGAAGTTTTTCCCAGTGTAGCGAATTTCCTACTTTGCAAACTTCCCGAGGGCGGGAAATGTGCAGAAGACATCGTTAGAATGTGCGTTACGAAAGGAGTATACTTAAGAAACGCCAGCACCATGGGAACGTCAATTCGTGCAAATTATCTAAGAATTGCTGTGAAAAACAAAGTTGATAATAAACGAATTGTGGATACCTTAAAAACTGCAATAAACGGTTAAGTAGTTCCTGCCAAATCAAACACCTCCTACTGGCAACAATCGCAGCCTTCGTGCTGGTGGGGTGTGGGCCGAGTGCAGCTATTCACGAAGCTGCCAGAACTGGAAACATCGAAGCCGTGAAGCAGCACTTGGCTGAAGGTGCAGATGTGAATGCAGAAAATATTTTTGATGAGACATCATTGCATCGAGCCTCTTCTGGACGCTGCAAGGAAGTCACCGAACTACTCATTACTAAAGGTGCGGATGTGAATGTGCAGGATATTAACGGTAGCACATCGCTAGATTGAGCAGTTGTTTTAACTGCAGAAAATAAAACCGAAACTTCCAACCTCCTCCGCAAACACGGCGGCAAGACGGGTGAAGAATTGAAAACTGCTGGCAACTAAACTAACCCGCTCCACAGCTTGAACGCAGCAGGGTTGTTGTTCCATACCGTGTACAGTCCCGTGGCCAGACGGCGAACGTAGTTTTCTTCGCTCTCAGTTTCCTTCAAGCCCATCACGTGCACGATGGGTTGAACACTTCGTGCAGAAATGTGTCCTGCATTGAGTCGTTGGACTGAGTTCCCGCAAGGCCAATCGTCTGGGTTTCTGGGTCGCAGTAGCCAACCGCACCTGTGCCTGCCATCTGGGCGTCGTTCATGAACAGCACCGTGAAGGTGAGGTTCAAGACCTTTTGAGCCGTTTAGGTCTTCCTCTAGTTGACGAACCCCTGCCTCGGCGGTCTGTACGTGGCGATCCCTTGCATGGGGTCTTTCCTCGGCGATTCGTTTGGTTTGCTTTCATCAACGCTCCTAGCCTTGAGCGACTTTGCCAGTTGGGCAAGATTTTCATTGAGGTTCACTACCGCCGCCAGAGCATACACCCGCACATCCAGTGCCTCGTGGTTGTCGCTTCTTAGCTAATCGTAGACAGGGAAGTCTGGCTTACCAATTTAAACCGCAAGCCAGTCTTTTTTTCTTTCGCACCAGGGGTCGGGTTCCCTACCCTCGCCTTCCTTTTGATTGATCAGATGAAACGAACCATCCTCATTATAACCGCCGCGTTTATGTCGCTTGGCGCAACGCGCTTCGCCAAGGCGGAGCACGTTCACGGACTCCAGTGCGGCCACGCCGCGAGCATTTGGTCCAGCATCGACTCGGCGTCCCAACGCTACGCTCCTGACCGTGCTGTGGACATCGAGCAGTTCGACCTCGACGTCACGCCGGACTTCAAGAATCGCCGCGTCGCCGGCACCGCCACGTTCACGTTTAAGCCGATCCTCAAGCCGCTTGGCCAACTGAGACTCGACGCGCACGACCTCGAGATCAGTAAAGTCACCGCCGGCAGTTCGGAGATCGCCGCCTGGCAGAACACCGATCGGGCATTGATTGTGACTTTCACCAAGCCGATCGCGGCGGACGAGCAGGCCAAGCTCACCGTCACCTACGAGGCTGAGCCGAAAAAGGGACTCTACTTCCGCACGCCAGAGATGGGCTACGACTCCGGCGACACACACATTTGGACACAGGGCGAATCGATCGAAGCGCGGCACTGGTTCCCCTGCTTTGACGCGCCCAACGAGTTTTTCACCTCGACGATGACCTGCAGAGTGCCCGAGACGATGGTCGTCCTCTCCAACGGCAGCAAGGTCAGCGACTCAGTCGATGCCGACTCTGGCCTACGCGTCGTCAAGTGGAGTCAGGACAAGCCACATGTCAACTACCTCATCACGCTTGTCGCCGGTCACTTCAAGCGCATCGAAGAGAAGCACGGCGACTTGTCGATGTCCTTCTGGACCGCGCCGTCCGACTTCGCCAACGCCACCAACTCATTTCGCGATACCAAAGCGTGCATGGAGTTTTTTGAAAATGAAATCGGCGTACCCTACCCTTGGGCCAAGTACGATCAGGTCACCGTGCAGGACTTCCACTGGGGCGGCATGGAGAACACCAGCATCAGCACGCTCAACGCCTCAACGCTGTTCAGCAGCGAGACGGAAAACATCCGCAGCAGCCAGGGGTTGATGGCGCACGAACTGGCGCACCAATGGTTCGGTGACCTTGTCACCTGCAAGGACTGGAGCCAGCTCTGGCTCAACGAGGGATTTGCCACCTACTACACGCACCTGTTCGCTGGCAACAAGGATGGTCTCGATGAGATGCGCTACGGCCTTTACCGCGATCGTAAGAGCCTTACCGGCCGCAGCGGTGACACCACTGCGATGGTCAACCGCAAATACAACACTCCAGAGGAAATGTTCCGAAAATACGGATTTATGTCCTATTCCAAGGGAAGCTGGGTCCTGCATATGCTGCGCTCACAGCTTGGCCCTGAGCTGTTCCGTAAATGCGTCCGCACCTACCTTGAGCAACACAAACACGGCAACGTCGTCACCGAGGATTTGCGCTCGATTATCGAGAAAATCTCCGCCCAGTCGTTCGACCGGTTCTTCGATCAGTACGTCTTTCACGCGCACCATCCCGAGTTGAAAATAAGCTATGCGTGGGACGAGAAAACCAAGCTAGCCAAGCTCAGCGTGCAGCAGACGCAAAAGGTTGACGCGAACGTCATGCTGTTCCACGTGCCGGTGCCGATTCGATTCAAGGTCGATGGCCAAATCGTCGATCTCAAATTGCAGATCACCAAGACGTCCGAAGACTTCTATTTCTCCTTGGCCAAGGCTCCCTCGATCGTTCGTATCGACCCCGATGTGACGCTCCTGGCCAAGTTCAGCTTCACGCCTTCGACGGCGTTGCTACACGCGCAGTTGGCTGATGATAGCGACGCGCTTGGCCGTCTTCAGGCTGTCGAGATCTTGGCCAAGCGTAAGGACAAAACCACCCGCGAGAAACTGAAACATGCGCTGCAAAACGACTCATTTTACGCCGTGCGAATCGCCGCTTCCAAGGCGCTGCGTGGCATTGGTGGTGACGAAGCACTGGCCGCGTTGACCGACTCGACCGACCAGCCAAACGCCAAGGTGCGCCAGCAGGTGATCTCCAACATCGCCAGCCAGTACAAACCGGCCGCCTTGGCCGCGCTCAAGCAGAGCCTAGCCAAGGAGAAGAACCCGGCCATCCGCTCGCGTATCATCAACGGACTGACCGGCCACAACGACAAGGAGGCGCGCAAGTTCATTAACCAGGCGCTTGATTCCAATTCGTTCCGGCACCAACTCGCCGACGCAGCTGTGAGTGCGCTCCGAAAACAGGACATCCCAGCGAACATCGCCAAAATTCGCGGCGCGCTGGAAAACGACGGTAAGAAATTCACCACCAACGGCTACGCCTCAGGTCTGCGAGCGCTTGGCTACCTGGGGCGAAACCAAAAAAACAGGACCGGCATCCGTGAGTTCCTCATCGGCCACGTGAACAATCCCAAGCGCCGAGTCGCCTTGGCTTCCATCGACGCGCTTGGCCAACTGGGAGATCCGCGAGCCATTGCCGTGCTTGATAAGTTCACTGGTGCAGCCGAGGAGGACCCCACTCGAAAAGCCGCTGAGCGGGCGGTCGAGAAACTCCGTGCCGGCCGCAAACCAGTTGACGATTTCAAAAACCTCCGCCAAGAAGTCACCAGCCTAAAGAAGTCCAACTCTAAACTAATCAATGAGTTAGATGACCTAAAAAACCGTTTCGACGCGGCTATCGGTAAAAAAAAGGCTGAAAAAAAGTGAAACATTTGCCGGATAATGATTGAATACCCCAACGCCAAGCTTTGTCAGAAACCAAGCTTGTTAGAAACCAAAGCTGAAAGTCACAGAAAAAATGAAATCGTTTAAATTAATCCTCACGACGGTTGCCATCTCGATGGCAATGTTCTCCGCAAACGCGGAAGAGAAAAAAGAAAAAGCAGCAGCCAAGAAAGGTCAAGCGGCGAAAGAGCGCACTGTTACGGGCACTATCATGTGTGGCAAGTGCACGCTCAAGAAAACCGACGCCTGCCAGGCCGCATTACAGGTCAAGCGGAAGGGCAAGGATGGCAAGGAAGTCACTCGAGTCCTCCTGCTCAAGAACGACGCCGTCACCAAGGCGTTTCACAATAAGATCTGCGGTGGCGACAAAATCGCCGTTGCAGTGACCGGCAAGTTCGAAGGCAAAGGCAAAAAACGCTTGCTGGTTGCCAGCAAGATCGCCGACCCACCTCCTGCAAAAAAGGGGAAGGGCAAGAAGAAGGCCTGATCGGCCTGCCAAATTTTACAGCACGCCCCAGCCAAATTGGCTAGGGGCGTTTTTTTTTGCCAGGGGAAATCGCCGCCTTGGCCGATCTCAACCCGGTGGCCAATCCATCTTACGCCCTCCGAGAATGTGGCAGTGCAGATGTGGCACGGTTTCGCCTGCGTCCCTGCCGTTGTTCAGTACAAGCCGAAACCCGTCTTCGCCCAGACCGAGCGAACGAGCCACATCCGCCGCCTTGAGTAGTAGGTGGCCCAACAGCTTTTGATCCTCCGGCTGGGCCTCGTTGATGCGTGGGATTGGTTTGCGTGGAATCACCAACACATGCGTCGGAGCCTTCGGGTCGATGTCCCGGAACGCCACGACCTGGTCGTCCTCGTACACAATGTCGGCCGGGATCTCCTTGTCACAGATTTTCTCAAATAGTGTCTTTCCCATTGGTCACCGGCCGGAGAGAGTGACTGAAAACCGGGAGGTATTCCAGCCGAACGGTGTATTAAAACTGTGTTGACAAAATTATGGATACTAATTAATCATACGATCCGTTCAACGCAACCTATCTGGTCATGAAAATCCCCCATCCCAATTCGGAACCGCTCCTGGCGGTTTGGAACCCCACCTCGGCACCTTGATCCTGGTACTGGGCATTCTCAGCTTGGTTTTGTGCGGCTTATTCACCGGCATACCCGCCTGGATTATGGGCAAGGGCGACCTCATAAAGATTCGTGGCGGCACCATGGACCCCGAGGGCGAAGGTTCCACCAAGGCCGGCATGATCTGCGGAATTATTTCTTGTACCATCACTGCAGTCACTTTGGTCATTTTAATATTATTAATTTTTGTTGGAGGAGGCCTTGCCGCATTGAGTAACTGACTCTGACCGCAGGGTAATCTGGCGGCCAAAAAAAACTATGACTCGCACAACTGGTGCGATCCTCCGTATGCGCTGCATACCCGTTAATTGGCATCGCAGATCGTGGACATGGAATATTATTTCAAGGCAAATGACGACAACGAGTACGGGCCGCTTGAGCAGGCGTAGATTCGCGACTGGCTTGGGCAGGGCCGGATGGACGGCAACTCACAGGTGCGCTCGGCCGACTCCGAAGACTGGTCGCCGCTGTCCGGCCATCCGGAGTTGAGCGAACTCCTTGCCCCTTCAAGGTCAGCGCCACCACCACCCACCCACTCAAAGGCGGACGCTATTCATTATGCTCCCCATCGAGGGGCAATGATCCTCACGTTCGGGATTTTGAGTATAGCCTGTTGTCCCCCGTTTGGAATCGCAGCATGGATCATGGGCAACACTGATCTCGCCCAGATCGAAGCCGGTATGATGGATCCAAGCGACAAAGGCACCACCAATGCCGGCAGGATTTGCGGCATCATAGGAACCATACTGGCAATCATCGGCTGTGGAGCTCAGCTACTAATTTTCGCCTTGGATTTTTCTCAAATGTAAACGCCACGCGCTTGGCCAAGTGGCGTTATCGCTACTCGTCATCCTCGACTCCGCTAGCTTTGTCGGCCGGGCAGCCGGCGCGGAGCCAGCCGTTGACGAATGGGTCAAGCTCGCCGTCCATCACCGCCTGCACGTCGCTCGCCTGCACGTTGGTGCGCAGATCCTTCACCATGCGGTACGGCTGGAAAACGTAGCTGCGAATCTGGTTCCCCCACGAGATGCTTCCCTTGTCTCCGTAGAATTTTTCCAGCTCGGACTTCTGCTCGTCCTCGCGCCGGGCGGTAATCTTGGCCATGAGAATATTCATCGCCGTCGCGCGGTTTTGGTGCTGCGAACGCTGGTTTTGGCAGGCGACGACGAGGCCGGTCGGGATGTGCCGGATGCGCACGGCCGTCTCGACCTTGTTGACGTTCTGCCCGCCCTTGCCGCCGGAGCGAAACGTGCCGACATCAAACTCAGCCGGCGGCAGTTCCTCCTGCTCGCTTTGCTCGATCTCGGCGATGACATCGACACTGGCGAAACTGGTGTGGCGGCGTTTGTTCGAGTCGAACGGCGAGATGCGAACGAGCCGGTGCACACCGCGCTCGGCCTTGCAGAATCCGTAGGCGTTCTCGCCGGTGATCAGCAGCGTGGCGCTCTTGATGCCGGCGACTTCGCCCGGGAGCAGTTCGCTGATCTCGATCTGCCAGCCGCGCGCCTCGCCCCAGCGCTGGTACATCCGCAGGAGCATGCTCGCCCAGTCGCACGACTCGGTGCCGCCGGCGCCGGCGTTGATGGAGAAGATGCAGTTGCTGCGGTCGTGCGGCCCGTCGAGCATCAATTCCAGCTCGAGCGCCTGGAGCCGCCCGGTGAACTTGGCCAAGTCGGCCGCCAGATCGGTCTGGATGTCCTTCTGCGTGGTCTCGTCCTCACCATCGGCCAGCTCAAGCATCGTCCGCATGTCGGCATGCTGCGTCTCGGCCTTGAGCAACGGCTCGATGCGTCGCTTAATCGACGAAGACTCGGCGACGAGTTTTTGGGCGTAGATGCGCTTGTCCCAGAAATTGTCCTGAGACATCTCCCCCTCGATTTCCGTCAAGCGGTTTTGTGCCTTGGGAACGTCAAAGATACCTCCTGAGATGAACAATTTGTTCTGCAGCAGCTTTCAATTGATCCTCGATTTCATAAAACATAAGCGCGCTCAATGTATTTTTTAAAGTTTCAAGTTTCAAGTTTTAAGATTGATTCGCGGCTCCCGGTTCTTCAAAATTAAAACACGGGTTTTCACGGATTCATTCTTTGAATTAAACGCAGGGCCATGTTCTTTCGAGTCTTTCGTGGCTCAAAAAAAGTTTTCAGTTCTTCAAGTCCTTGATCATCCGTGATGATTCGTGTCCCGTTCTCAAAATGAGAACTAAAAACTTCACCCCCAGATTCCCTGATCCTTAAGTTGTTTTTCCGCCTGTTCGGCCCAGCCACGGTTGGCGGCGGGGCTGGCGGGGCTGGGGTGCAGGATGCGGCCTATCTTTACGTCCGCTTGGCCAAGCACTTCGCGCGCTTTTTTCTCGGCGAACCCGCCAACGGCCACGAGCCATTCCGGCTGCAAAATCGCCACTACCCTGACCAAGTGCGCGTTGCAGATTTCCTCAAGCGGCCGGGTCTCGCCAGCGGGCAGCTTGTCCGGCGTGCGGTTGCGGCCGGTGTCCTCGAGGAAGGCCAACGGGCAGTAGTTCACGACGAAATGCCCAGCGAAGAAAGCCTCTGGTTGCCCAAATTTCTCGCTGAAAAACCCCCAAAACCGCCGGCCACTCACCTCGCTGCGCGGGCAGTCAAGGCCCAACACAGGGCGCTTGGGATGCTCTTTGGCCGGCTTGCCGATGGGCGCGTCGATGCGTAGCCAGTCGCGAACGGCGGCCACCTCGCCGAACGGCACGCCGACCTGTGCCATGCCAAAGGGCCCGGGGTTCATCCCTAGAAAGATCGCGCGCTTGGCCCCGCCGCCGTAGCGGCTGAGAAACTGCTCGTGCGCCGCCCAAGCATAATCGAGCGGGTTGTAAACAAACTCGACCGGCGGCAAAAAGCCAAGTTGGTTGACGGCATCGCGCAGCTCGGCGGCAGCAGCGATAAGTTGAGCGGCTTCGGCGCGTTTCGGCACAGCGGCGTTATAGCCCCAACGCCAGCAGTTGGCCAAGGTTTGCGTTGCAGCACAAGGGCGGCGGGTCTACGATTTCAGCCGTTCGCGCAGCCAGACAACCATGAGTGAAAAAATGATGATGACCATCGCCCACGCCATCAACGACGTGGTGCTGGTGGTGCTTAAGACGCCGGAGATTCTCGAGCCGGTCGGGATCACGCAGGAAAAGTTTTTTGCCAAGGTGCTGGGCTATGACGAGACCGGCCTATGGGTGCAGTTCCCCGACTTCGAGCTGCCGGTGCGAGTGGGTGAAGACTCCAACCTGTGGATCCCCGAGTCGATGCAAAAGGTCGATGCCTCGGCAATGATCCCGTGGGGGGCGATCGGCACCGTCATGCATTTCCCAAACGTCGAGGGTTACGACAAGCCCAGCCCGTTCAACCGCGACATCGGGTTCAGTAGCAAAACTGAGGATTAGGCGTAACCTTCCCGCTTTCCAAGATGTATCTTGTGAAAGTGTTTGAGATGACCAAACTGTTCTCACACTGCATGCCGCCAACCCGTTTCTACCCGAGCTGGGTAATTGGCCGACTGGTGGCTGCCACGATCCTCCTCGCTCAAACAGCGATGGGCGATGACGACAAACTCAAGGTTCTGCCTGCAGTTAAGGTAGACCTGCCCGGGTTGACGGCTCGCCAAATCATCAAAAAAGCCAGCGAGGCAGCCAAGCGCAACGGCATAGGCGAGACCGTCTTTTCTTTTCTACGTCAAGCTGACGTTGAAGACCTCGATTCAAAAGGAAACATCCGGAAGGGTTACACCAAGACCTACCGCGCCTACACCGATGGACGTGACCAGGAACTGGTTAAGGTGGACGGCAAGCCGGCAAGCCACCAACAAGTCGCTCGCGAACAAGCCAGAAACCGTGAACGACAACGCAGATACCTGGCGCGAAAAAAGGAAGGCGGCACCAATAAAAGTGGAAACTTGGTCATAAAAAACGTGGATTTGTTCCAGGAAAAATTTACGCCTGTTCTAGCAGGCATAGAATCAGTTAATGCTCGCCCGGCCTACGTTATTCAACTACAGCCAAACAAAGACCACAAACTCAAGAGCCGAACTGTTAACCGCTTCATGAACCAACTCAACGCCAAGCTGTGGGTGGACAAGGAGGAGTTTCATATCGCCAGAATCAACGCAAAACTAAAAAAACCGGTCACGTTCCTGGGTGGCTTGGCAGGATCAGTGAATGCGATCAACATTTCCGTTTCCCAAAAACGATTGGCCAGTGACACGTGGGTAGACGAAAGCGTTTCTGCAAATTTTGACGCCAGGATATTCTGGAAAACCTACCACTTCCGAATGAAGAGTCGGTCCAGCCACTTCGAGGCCGCCACCCCACTTGGCAATAACAACGGAACAAAACCTCCGAAAAACAAACCGGATCAGTTATTTTAAACTAAAACACCCCGGGTATTACTCCTGTTTGGTTTCCTTAACCCCTAAACATAAGATGGCGCTACCCAGATCAACTACTCCGCTTTCAGCCAAAACATTGTCGATCCAATGGGTTATAGACCAAATGCCAAAAGCCTTATAAGGCAATCCAAAAGGAACGCCTTTTTTATTTTTCAACCAGGTTTCCAAGAAAGCCTTCTTTCCTTCTTGACACACCTCTCCGCATAGGCATCTTTCTGAAAAACATAGGCTTCCGGATTTGCCGGGAGGCTTGTAACCAAGGAGTCTAATCATGTTGAAGATCAGTGCAGGCAGCGGGGGCTGCGAAGAATTCTGCGACGGGATCGCCCGGCGTGACTTCATCCGGATCGGTGCCATGGGCATCGGCGGGCTGACCATGGCCAACATCCTCGAGAGCGAGGCTAAGGCCGGCATCGGCTCCTCGCACAAAGCGGTCATCAATATTTTCCTCCCCGGCGGGCCGCCGCACCAGGACATGTTCGACTTGAAACTGGATGCGCCCCGGGAGATCCGCGGCGAGTTCAACCCAATCTCCACAAACGTCCCCGGCCTCCAAATTTGCGAGGAGTTTCCGCGCATGGCGAGGATGATGGACAAGTTTACCGTCATTCGATCCATCGTCGGTGCCACCGGCGGACACGATGCCGAGCAGTGCATGACCGGCCGCTCGCCCCGCAACCAGCCGCCCGGCGGCTGGCCCGGCATTGGCTCCATTTTATCCAAGTTAAAAGGCCCGGTGAAACCGGACATGCCTCCGTTCATCGGCCTCTCACCCAAAACCGGCCATATCGAGTGGAGTGACCCCGGCAAAGCCGGCTTCCTTGGCCCGGCGCATGCGGCCTTCAAGCCCTCCGCCGAGGGTAAGGATGACATGACACTCAACGGCATCACGCTCGAGCGTCTGGACGACCGCCGCAAACTCCTGGAAAGTTTCGACCAACTCCGGCGAGACGTCGACAACTCCGGCTTGATAGAGGGCATGGACGCCTACAACCAACAGGCATTTGGCATGCTCACCTCCGGCAAACTCGCCGAGGCGCTCGACATAGGGAAGGAAGACGTGAAGCTGCGCGACCGCTACGGCCGTGGCACGCCCAAGTTGACAGCCGACGGCGCTCCCAAGCTGCTCGATCACTTCCTGCTCGCCCGCCGCCTCGTCGAGGTGGGTGTGCGCTGTGTGTCGCTCTCCTTCAGTCGGTGGGACTGGCACGGCGGAAACTTCAACCGCGCCCGGCAGGATTTCCCCATGCTCGACCAAGGCATCACTGCACTCGTCGACGATCTGCACCAACGCGGATTGGACAAGGATGTCGTCGTCGTTTGCTGGGGTGAGTTCGGCCGTACACCGACCATCAACAAAGACGCCGGCCGCGACCATTGGCCGCGCGTCTCGTGCGGCTTACTCGCCTGCGGCGGACTCAATCACGGACAGGTCATCGGTGCGACCGACCGCCTCGGCGGCGAGGCCAGTGACCGGCCGGTAACCTTCGCTGAGGTGCACGCCACGCTGTATCACGCGCTGGGCATCGACCCAAATACTACCACCATCGACGATCTCAACGGTCGGCCGCGGTACCTGGTTGAGAACAACACCCAACCGCTGCATGAGGTCATCTGACCGGCGAACAATACTTTCGCGAATCCCTCCCTGGCCAACCCGGGAGGGATTTGTTTTTTTGATGGTGACGCTATTCAGCGCCGCGCTTGGCCAAGGGGCCGACATTCGATTGACCATCGAGCGAACTGATCCCCTGGAATTATCTTGGGTAACCGCCTCAGTCACCCAGTCCGGCTCGATCTCAATTATACCCGACACACAACTCGAAACATCGACTGATCTCATCCATTGGCAAGTACTTGGCCAATCACAAACCGGAGGACTCGACACCCCGTCACTCACCGTCAGCCGCATAATCGAAACGACAGCCAGCCCGTGCTATTTCCGCATCCGCTCGCAAGTCAACCTGCCAAATGCTGACTTGACCAAGCACAACTTGGTTGCCGCCGATCTCCGTGGCGCTAACCTCTCCGACGCAAACTTGGCCAACACCGACCTGGCCCTGGCCAAACTCGACGGCGCAGACCTCACTGGCGCAAATCTCACCGGTGTAAATTTCGCCGAGGCTGTGCTTGGTAGCGTCAACTTCACCGACGCCAATCTCACCGGCGCAACGACCGCTCCGTGGCACCACTTCCCCGAAACGGTTTACCTCAACACAACCCTGCCGGACGGCACCGTCAAAACCGACACGCCCGAACGGCGGTTGCTCATTAAGCTCTATGTAGATGGTGCGCCCAAAGTGGAGTTGGCAGGACGTGATTTTTCCGGATGGGATTTGCGCGGCGTGGAGTTACAAAACCGAAACTTGGCCAAGTGCAACTTCACCGGCACCGATCTGCGGAACACTAAACTCGCCGGAGCAAACCTCACGCTGGCAAATCTCCTGGGCGCCACCGGTTTCGAGCCGGTTGATCACGAAGCCGTCATCCTTCACCAAACAACACTCCCGGACGGTACGGTTAGCGACTGACTCGCTTCAGTCGTCGAGCCACGTGAACTGTGGATTATCGCTCTCGCCGCTCAAGTGAATTGTGCGATCACCGACGACCAAATTCATCGGCTGGCCCGGTTTTTGCGGCCCAGCCATGTTCGGTAACAAGCCGAAGTAGCTGTTGTTGCGAAAACGGTTCGGGTCGATTTCGCTCTGCCAGTCGCCCGCCTCGTCTATGAACGTCCGCAGCCCGACATTTTTGCCGTGTAGCAAAATGCCCCGCGCACTCGACTTCGATTCACCTTCAAAAATAAACCGATTGCCTTCCACCAAAATGCCCCGCGTGTAATCCCTCAATCGCAGCCCGTTGTGCCACCAAGCAAACCGGGATTCGCCCGGCGCGACCAGATGAAACGTGTTGTCCCGAATCTCGAACGTCTTCCCGTCGTTCACGCTCCCGCCGCCAACGCAACCGGTGAAACGGTTGTTGCGGATCACTACACCTCGGTTGCCGCCGGTGTCGAAGTTGAACCCGATACCGCAGTTAGTCACCGTATTCTCGTAAAACTCCGCTCGTTTCAGAAACGCCCCGCCAAGCGCGATGCCGTTGGTGATGTCGCGAACCTCGTTGTGATGCACGCGCACATCGACTCTGCCTTTGGCCAAGTCCGCACTGCGGTGGCTAACCATGATGCCGGTGCAGTACGGCCAAGCCGTCCCCGCGCTTGGTCCCCGGACATAACCCTCGACGATACAGTGGCGTATCTCGATGATTGAGTCGCGATAACCCGGCAGCTTTGATCCGTCGCCCATGGCGGAGATCACGCGAATCGCAAATACCTCACGCCACGACGGCCTGCCACCTTGCGCCCCAAAACCGCTCGCCAACACACGCTCGACCCGCGCCTGCTTCGCCAGCAGATCGATCCCGGCCGTTTTTTTCAAACTCGGCCCGAGCGCCGCTTTCATTCCGCCCCAGTTACAGTCGAGTGACAAATCGGCGACCCGTAGGTTGTCGAAGTCGCGCTTGGCCAAGCGCTGTTTTCCCGGTTCACCACTGAACTGCGGCCCCCAGCCGCCGCTGATCACGCTGTGATAGGCTGACTTGATTTGCCGATGCCGCGCACCCGGTACGAGCCTGAGAGTCGTTTTGTCGATGCCAGCGCCGTTCACGTGCCAGCGGGGGCGCAGCCGGATGCCGTGCGTCTCGTATTTACCCGGTAAAAAACGCAGAACCAATCCGTCGCCGTAGAAACCGTGCTCCTCAGCCAGACGCTCGAGCGCTTGGGCAAGCTTCGTCGCCGTCGAGGCGTCGATTGGCCTAGATGCGGCCTGGCCATCCCCGAACGACTCGTGCCTCACAGCCAGCCAAACCGTCTGATCTGGAGCCGCCGGCCACTCGATCTCCTGCGCCGAAGCGCTTGGCCAAGCGACGAGCAGGACAACGAAACGAATCTGGTGGAGAAACCAATTCACAGCACTTGGACAAGCTTGGCCCGAAGCGGTTTATTCGTCAATTGATTGAAAAAACTGGAGTGTGGAGTAAGCGTGACTTTTTTTGGTGATAACGCGTATAACCCCTCAGTGATGAATACTCGATTGCGTTGGATCAGTTTGGTCTGCAGCTTGACCGTGGGTTCGGTTTTTGTCGGTGCGGAAACGAAGTCGCAGAATGCCCCAACCCCGCCTCCCGGCTATAAGACTCGGCTGGAGATTTTGGCGGCGTTTGGCAGTGGGAAACTGGATATCGTCGAGCGGGATGTGCCGCTACCGGATTGCGTCGTGCTGGAGAAGGACATCGAGTACGGAAACGCCGGCGGCCACTCGCTGCAGCTCGACCTCTACCAGCCGGCGAAAATCACCACGCCGGTGCCGGCGCTTCTTTTCATCCACGGCGGCGCGTGGAAGAGCGGGAAGCGGCAGGATTACCATTTCTACACGGCGGCATTCGCCAAAAAGGGATACGTAGTGGCCACGGCCAGTTACCGCCTGGTCGACCAGGCGCCATTCCCGGCGGCGGTACAGGACTGCAAGTGCGCCGTCCGCTGGCTCCGGGCCAACGCCAAAAAATACAACATCGACCCCGCGCAAATCGCCGTGATCGGCGGCTCGGCGGGCGGGCATCTCTCGATGATGCTCGGCTACTCGGATGATCCCGGACTCGAGGGCGACAGCGGCAACAAAGGTGTCAGCAGTCGCGTCAGTGCGGTCGTCAACATTTACGGTGTATACGACATGACGACCCAGGTTGCAAAGGACAGCGACTCGGTTAGCAACTTTCTCCAGGGCAAATCCATCGACGAGGCGCCGGAGTTATACCGGCAATCATCGCCGCGATTTCATTTGGACAAAACCGACCCGCCCACGCTGATCCTGCACGGGACGATCGATGAGCTTGTGCCCATTGCCCAAGCGGACGCGCTGGCGGCGCATCTCAAGCGATTGAAGATCCCGCACTCCTACGGCCGGCTCAACGGCTGGCCACATACGATGGACTTGGCCAAGCCGGTCAACGACTACTGCCAGGCGATGATGGATCATTTTTTCGCCAAGCACATCCCGCTGCCGCAAAAGAAACATTGATCGCCGACGTTTACAAACTGATGTTTCTCCGTTAAACTAACGTTCTTGTGAACCTTAAAACGCTGGACAGATTTTGTGAGAGGGGGATCCTTGGGCTGGTGCTGACAGCGCTCGTTTTTTCGGCGCTGGCCACCGGGGCGGTCCGGGCGCCTGAGTTTGTCGTAGTGGAGTTGCTGGTGGCCGCCGCAGGCATTCTTTGGATAGCCCGCATCTGGCTTGAGCCAGGCTACAATCGTCTGCTTTTTCCGCCGATCGGCGCGTGTCTTCTGCTCTTTCTTGCCTACGCGCTGTTTCATTATCTCCGGGCGGATGTCGAGTACACGGCACGCATTGAGGTGCTGCGCCTGCTGGTTTATGTGCTGCTTTTTTTCGTGGTGCTAAACAATCTGAACAAATCGGACTGGACGCAACTTACGCTGTACGTGATGGTGTTTACAGGCGGGACGATCGCCATTTACGGCATCGTGCAAGTAATTGCCGGATTGGATCATGTCTGGACCTTCACCCGGCCAGAGCAGTACACCGGTCGCGGCTCGGGAACGTTCATCAACCCAAACCATTTTGCCGGTTTCCTTGGAATGCTGCTGCCGGTTTGCCTGGCGGCGGTGCTGACAGGCCGCGGCAGCCAGCCGATGCGTATCCTGCTCGGCTACTCGGCCCTGTTGCTGCTAGGAGGCGTGGCGGTGAGTATGTCGCGCGGCGGCTGGGCCTCAACCAGTCTAGCCTTGGCCGCCGTTATCGGCGTTCTCGCCTGGCGGAAACAGTTTCGACTGCGGAGCATCCTGCTGGGTTGCATCGTGTTCGGGCTTATCGGGGCGTTTTTGATGAAATCAGACTTCGCACAGGGCCGACTGCGGAACGTCAACCAGCCGGGCACGACAGGATACGTCGGCTCGCGGGCTGAATTGTGGGGCGCTGCGGTCGATGTGTGGAAGGAGGAAAAGCTGCTGGGCGTCGGGCCGGGGCATTTCGATCACCGCTTCCCGGAGTATCGACCGGAGCGGCTGCAGTCGCGACCGGTGAGGGTGCACAACGATTATCTCAACACGCTGGTGGACTGGGGATTTGTCGGCATGATGCTGGCGGGGTTGATGCTGGGGACGATGGTCTCCGGGATCATCAAGAGCTGGAAATACTCGCAGCGCACCTCGAGCGATCTCTCGGCCAAGACCAGCAACCGCTCAGCGTTTGTGCTGGGCAGCACGGCGGGGCTGGGGTCGATCGCGCTGCATTCGTTTGTCGATTTCAACCTGCACATACCCTCCAACGCCATGCTGGCCACCACGCTGGCGGCGTTGTTGACGGCGTACATCAGGTTCGCCACTGAGCGATACTGGGTGGCGGTGCGGATGCCGGTGCGACTGCTCCTGACCGTGTTGGTTTGCGGTGTGTCGGGCTTGCTTGTTCAACAGGCAATACAACAGGCGCAAGAGCACGCCCAGCTCGAGGCATCCCGGTCGGCCGAGTCGTTTCCCAAGCAGGTTGAGGGCCTCAGAAACGCACTGGAGATTGACCCGACTAACTTCGAGACGGCTGGGATGCTGGGTGAAATCCACCGGCGCAGGGCCATGGAGTCAAGCCGGACGACGAGAAAGGTAGAGCTAAAAAAAGCGGCTGCTTGGCTGAAGGAAGCCATCACGCTGAACCGGTACGACGCGTATTCGCACGCACGCCTCGGCATGGCGCTGGATGAGCTTGGCCAAGCGGACAAGGCCGGGAAGTATTTTGCCGAGGCCGAAAAACTCGACCCCAACGGCTACCTGACTGTGGCCAACGTAGGCTGGCACAAGATGCACATCGGGGAGTATGCGGCGGCCAAGCGCTACTTCGAACGGGTGTCACCGCCGGACGACCCCAAGACAACTGAGAACGAATCGGAGAACGGTCTCGTGGCGTATCGCTCGGAAAAAATCGCGCAGGACTTGGCGCGGCACATCCGGGCGGTTTACCTGCCCTACATCGAAGAGCAACTCAGGGACGGCGAGTGAACACAGGGGCTGGCTCTCCGAGCCAGCAGTTTTGAATTCTTGCGGACGGCTGGGGCAGCCGTCGCCACCTTCAGCTTGACCAAGCGCCGTGCTTACTCCTCCCAGTCGATTTTCACCGCGCCGTAGTTGCCTAGCGGCAGCCACAGGCCGGACTCGATGTCGCCGGTGACGCCTCCCAGATTAAACCACAGGCAGCCGTCCAGTCCGCCCTGCCCCGCGACGGAGAGCGACGCAGGGTTTGCGGTGTCGAACAGGTGCAGCGTGCGCTGGTTATCCTGACCCACAAGACGCCCACCGATGTCGGCGAGTTGCTGGATGCCCGTTTCCAATTCGATCTCGTCCAGTAGCGCGAACTTGGCGGTCTCGTCGAGCGCAAGGGATTGCATGTAAAAGGTCGTAACAAGTTCGACTTCCTCGACCGGATCAACTTCTTCGGTCTCGGAAAAAGTCATGTACAACGTGCCGTCGCTGGTAACCTTGTACGTTTGCGGCCAGGTGTTGGGCTGCTCAACGGAATCAACGAGGAACGCCTCAAGCCCATCGTAAGAACTGGCGTCGAGCCAGTTACCGTCCCACTTGTGCTCTTCCGTCCAGTGTGCGCCTTGGGTGTACAAAAGCGCCCCCCCGTGCGACGTGCCGATCAGTGTCCCTGCAATTGATACAGGCTCACGTACCACCGGATTGAACATGTCGGTGTAATCAACCACATGCAGCTCGTAGCTGGTGACCCAGTAACCGCTCGGCTGGGGAATCGGTTTCGGCTCGGGCTTCTCGATCGGCCCGTCGGGATCGTCTGGGTCGGGTTCAGGTTTGGGTTTCTCATCCTCTTCCTCGTCCCCTTCATCCGGCTCAATCTCAACGTAGTCCGTGTGCTGGCTGCTGAGGTAAACCAAGCCTTTGTCGTTGAGGATCGCTTCGCTGAAGTTCCAGCGATTGGCGTACTTAGCTTTGCCGTCCTCGTTTTGCTCGACCGAGAGGTTGACCGAGGAGGCCAGACTTGGCTTGACGGCATCGCCTACATCGAAGCAAAGCAGTTGCCCGGCGCTCCCGCCGTAGTAGCCGGGCCAAAAGGAATCGACTGCAACATCATCGATCATCGGCCCGCCACGCCAGCCCCAGTAGCGGTAGCCGCCGGCGTTTGACCACAGCAGTTTACCCTTATCCGGCCAATTGGGCTTGAACTGGTTGCTCCATCCCATGTTTTTGTCAACCAAGGACACCTCACCAATCACCGTCAACTCTGGCAGATTGGCCAAGTCGATCACCGTCAGGAAGACATTGGGCTTGAGCTCTTCCTGTTCCGGCTTCGGTTTCTCTTCATCGTCATCGCCGTCACCCTCCTCAGGTTTCTCCGGAACCGGCTTGGGGTTGACCGACTGGAATGCCTGGGTTTGCAACAGGTACAGCTTGTCGCCGTTCACCGAGGCGCCGGAGAGGTAGGCGGTCTGCGGCAATAACACGCGGCCAAGCGCGGTGTCGGCGTCATCCTGCGAAGCCACCCTGATGGACGGCCCTCCCTGCTCGCCGAAGTACCAGCTAGAGCCCTTGGCCAACTGCAGCAGATAGTCGCCCGTCGGGATAACTTGATCGACTGTCCAAGCCAACTCGACCTCGCTCTTCACGACCGGGTTGTCGCGATCGGTCGCATCCACCGTGAGCAGTTCCTTGCCGGAGATCGACAGGATGAAATCCTGATACTCGGTGGCACGGCGTGGTTGCAGCGCGTGCTCGATGACGCCGCGTTTCTTCAGCGTCTTTTCGTTAAGGTCGATGATCTGGACGTTCTTGACGTAGCCGCCCGCCTCGTGGCCTTGGTACGGCACAAGGATCAACCCGGCGTGTGGCAGCACGGTGAAAGCCTTCTCGTCGTACTGCGCCTCGCTCCAGGACCAGCGGTCGCCCATGGTGACCTTGTCGAACAGTTTCGGCTTGGTGATGTCGCTCACGTCGAACAACGACACCGCGACACGGCGGCCGTTGTTCGTGTCGTCCACGCCGATCGAGACCAGCCGGTCGCCCAACGGCTGGATGTAAGTGGACCAGCCCGGCACCTCGAGTTCGCCCTTGATCACCGGCTTGCGCGGGTCGGACAGATCCACAATCCACAGCGGATCGATCCTCTCGTAAGTGACGATGTACACCCGGTCAGCATCGAAGCGTGTGGCAAACAAGCGTTCGCCCTTGGCCAAGCTTAACGCACCAAGTGCCTCGGGCTTATGCGGATTGGCCAGGCTGAACGTCTCGAGCGTAGTCAGCCAGCGATTACGATTATCATTGCTGTTGCTCTTTAACTCCTCCGAAATAACCGTGAGTGTATCATCGCTTAACCGCATCTTGAACTTGTCCGCCACACGCCCAGCTGTGCGGATGGTTGCTGCCTCCTTCATCGTGCCGTTCGGCGCAGAGATGTCGATACACCGCAAGTCGGTCTTGTAGTAGTCCTTGGGAACCGAGGTTGAGACGAACAAGAACTTGTCGGTAGCATAAATGTCGTTGTTGTAACCGCTGTAGAAAACCGTCTCGTGCGCAACTGGCTTGGAGGGGGTTTTCAGGTCGAACGCCGACACCTGAGTGCCGTGCTCCCATCGCGTATACGAGTCACCAGTCGTAGGATTGACGGCTTGTTTCGTAATGTACGTCTGCGAGGCGATATAGAGTGCGGTGCCAACAAGGCGACTCTCGCGGATGTAACCCTTCACTGGCACACTGGCCTCGATCACCGGCGTGTTGCCGGCAACATTGACAATAATCGCCTGGCTCTCGGCGTCGTTGCCCCACCAGTTGCAGCCATCTCGGACGAGTAAAATCACATGCTTGTCACCGAGCGTGTACATCTGCTCGCCGGCAGCCGGCATCGCTAGCACGCCGCGGATGACCGGGTTGCTTTTGTCCTTGAGATCGATCACCTGCAAGCCGCGCAGACTATTGAAGAAATAAAGAGTATCGTTGTGGATGCTCCAGATGTCCGACTCAACAACATCACGCTGCTCGCCCCCATCGTCCTTATTGGCATCCCCTGCTTCGGCTACGGAATCAAACTCGTTTCCCCGACCGGGTGCGGGAGTCAAGACGTCTCCGCCTTCATCCTTTTGCCCGCTAAAATCCGTTGTCCCCTTGTAAAAAACCGCAGACAGTTCCTCCTTGTCATCGCCCCGGACTCGGAGGATCTCGTTGGCTTTCGTGTAGGCGATCCGAATCACCAGCAATCCGCCGCTACCATCCACGCGCTTGATGGCACGCGGCGCCCAGTTGCCAACACCTAATCGGGATCGTCCCTCCAGTGTGACTTTCATAATACCCTTGGGCACGCGCACAGTGACCACTACCTCGCTGACTTCCATCTGAATGCTGATGATTTCCGGTTGGGCATCCTCCGGCGCGGCCAACCCTGTGAAAACCGGTACCACCCCCGGCATGCCAAAAAGCAACCCGGAAACCAACGCCAGCGCCGAAATCCCCCGACACAAAGACTTGAATTGATGCAAACGATTCATAATACCAACCCGTTGAAACAGCCCTTTCCCAGCTAAAGACGGAGGCCAATCAGACATCCGCTTGGCCAACGCGTCAAGGCGTGAAAAAAGGGGTGAATCGTGAATATCCCTCTTGAATGATGTGTATTTGCTCATTTTTCGTTTCCTTTGGAGGTGAACCAACTCAATGATCTTAACTGTCTTTTATCACAATGAAGATTGATAACTCGAACGGAAGTAAACCTATCAACTGATTGATTGGTTAGTCAACCTGTTTACAATTTTTTTGCGTCAATTTTCCGCAAGTTTTTGAGGGCCAGCCGCGCCGACTCCTTGCGGGCGCGGCCTGTTTTATCTGGTGTGTTCTCTACTGTTAACATGCCCAAAAAAGCTGATCACATCGCTGCCATTTTAATCTCCAGCCGTAATCCCGAGGCTGAGCAGCCCAAGGTTCCCGTCATTCAGTTCGTTCACGTGGGCTTGGGCCAACACCGTTTCCCCGGTCTTCGTCGTGGCAAGCAGTTCGACGAAATAGGATGTGGAGTCCGTTGCCTCGGCTTGGGTCACGGCGGCGATTCGCTTCAACTTCAAGCCGGCCTTGGCCGCCGGTTCCTGGCCAAGGACGAACCCGGCCAAGCGCTTGGCCAAGTGCGAATCGGTTTTGACCGGGTTCAACTCGACACTCCCAGATATGAGTGAAACAAAGTTCTCGTGGTCGTCTTCGACCAGGCCGCTTGGCACGATCGGGACAATCGTGATCCCCAACTCCGACTGCATGAACACCGTGAGCACTTCACTCTGGTTTGTCTCCAGGTCCATTCCCACTTCAATAAATGCCGTCGCCTCGTCACCTTCCCGGGTTGTGAGGCTCAAGACCAAGTGATCTGTTGCCTCTCCTGTTTCGAGGCTGGAAATCACTTCAACCAGTGACCAGTTTTTCCCAGTGCGCTCATTCAGGTCAGCCAATGCAAATTCTGCAGACTCAGCGGACCGATTCGTGTCAGACGCATTCGGCGCAAGGGCCAAGCCGTCATCCAACTCGATCGACTCCATGCGACGAAGCATCTCCCACCGATCGTCCACATTCAGCTTCGTCACGAAATGCGTTTTTTGAACGCCGGCCTCGGCGAGTTCGGCGTAAACCGAAACCGGCTGTTGCTGTTCATTGTTGCCGCGCAATTCAACCAGATATTGGGGGCCGAAAATAGGGGGCAACAAACGTACGACGGATTCCACGGTCGTCCCCGTGACGTAGCGCCCATCAATATTTAACCGCGCCAGCACGGTCTTGGCCAGGTCTTGTGCCAGTTTGCTGCCGGGATCGAGTGGTTTGCCTCCGCTAAAATCGAACACGCCCGGCGAGGCCAACTCCTTCGGGGCCAACCGAATGCGGTAATACAACGCACTGGGCCGGTTATTGCGGGAGTCGATCCACTCGACGGTTTCCCCCTCGCCGTCGAGACTCCCGACCGTTTTCCAGTTGGCCAAGTCGGCTGAGTCCTCCACCGACAAGGTGTAATTGTTTGCCCCGAAAAACCGGATCTTCAGCGGCGCATCCGGCTCCGGGCCGAGAAAGATCGGCGGCAACGCAAAGATCGGCGGGAGGCCGCCCACCACGGAGTCGCCGGGGTTCACATGAATCAAAAACCGCTCGGTCGAGGCAGCGACGATCGGGCGCTTAGTCAAGCTCGTTTGGCGTATGATGCTAACCTCGTAGCCCGACTGATCTGCCTTGGCTTGGAGTGGCTGGGCCAGATAAACCAGCGTGTGCCCGGCTGCCTCGTTTCGCTGCACGCGAAACAATTCCCTGTCCGCTCCCGCAAGTGAAATCTCCGCGCCGGTGCTGTCGGAGAACACCACACCGTGCGGCGTCCACGAGTCGAGATTCAACCCGTGTCCGACCGGGTCGGACAGATCGTAAAAAACATTTTTCGGAACTTGGATGGAATACTTTATGATTTCCTCGGGCAAAAAGTCGGGCGTGTCATCGGTCGGCTTGAGTGTCAGCCGATGCCCCGTGTCCCCCGCTTTCAGGACGATCGCCCCCTCCTGCCCCTTGGCCAAAGTGTACCTTCGGGAAATTAGGTCGACCGGGAAAGTGGTGACCTCACCCGACAGGGAACGAAACCGGATCGTGTTATCGGCGGAGTCGATCGACCAAACACCGTGACCGTCACCGGTCGCGGATGTCAGCAACGGGTACCGGGAATAGAACCGGCCCTCCGGGGAGACGTACAGGACAACTTCCCTGCCGATCGAGTCGGTTCCCCCCCACACTGCAGATTCCTCGAAAAACTGGCCCTTGGCCAAGCTGGGGATCAGGCAAACCATGGCGATTGCGATGCCCAGCGCCCTTCGGCTTTGTCGGATCAAAAACATGATTCCACGCTCATACTTAACAGATTTGCTCACCCTCTCCCGCCGGCGCAAACGCTCACTAAAGGCAGCCAGACGCGTAAATCTATCAACTGATTGATTCGTGTCAATCGATTTTTCGAGATTTTTTTTGAAAAAAAATGTGACATTTCAGCTTTTTTAAGTTAGTCGGTTGACTGTTTTCTTAATGGCTGACAAAAGTAATGGCCTGAATAAGGGTGAAAAAACCCGCATTTTGCTGCTGAACACCGCCGAAAGGTTGTTCGGTCAAAACGGCGTGACGGCCACGTCCTTGCGTGAAGTAATGAAGGTTGCGGATGTCAACATGGCCATGGTTCATTACTATTTCAAAAACAAGGAAGGCCTTCTCGATGCCATCTTGGAACGGCGGCTCGTTCCCATCAATCAAGCCCGATTGAACCTGCTTGGTCAATACGCCCTTGAAGCCGGCGGCCAACCCATTGGCATGGACGACATCATCAAGGCGTACGTCGAGCCGTTCATCCGGCTTCGCGACAATGCCGACGAGGGGGGCGGGGATTTTCTCAAGCTCTTTGCCTGGCTGCGAATGGAGCCGAATTTCGCCTACCATCAATTGATGAAAAAACACCTCGGCGTTTCCCTGACAGCGTTTCAGAAGGAACTCAAGCGGTCGCTCCCGGATAAAACCGACGAGGAACTTAACTGGAAGTGGGCGTTCCTCGGGGGAACAGTGGTGATGACGATCACGCTGATGGATCAGATCGACTGGTTCAACGACGAGGGGGACATGGGCGGCAGCGCCGACTGGATTATCAATAACCTGGTCAACTACACTTCGGCTGGGTTCCAATCCTACTTCATCCCCGAACCGACCCCGCAGCCAAGCGCGTGACCGGTTGGGGCGCGTCAACTGGCGAGCTTGATGAGATATTTTTGGATGCGATCCCGCTCCCCGAGATGCCTCTTTTTCTGGTAAATCTGGTGAAGGTTTGAGCAGATACGCATCAGAATGCGCCGCGGAGTCGTCGTGGAGAGAAAGCCCGAATCCAGACCGTACCCGCACTGCTTGAGTCGGGTGGCGTAATCGGAGTGGGTCAAAAAATTACCCCCGTTGAATGGGTCAATATAAATGGTGAACGCCGGGGACTGCAGTCGCAGGAGGAAATGGCCCGGCATCCCCACGCCGGTCACCGGAAGGCCAAGCCGGCGGGCGACAAAAAGATACACGAGGCACAGGCTGATCGGGTTGCCCAAGCGGCGGTCGATAACCCGGTTTAGATAGCTGTTCTGAGGATCGTAGTAGCTCGCCTTGTCGCCGCGGAACCGTTCCTTCCGATACAGGACACGGTTGATCGCCATCAGTGCGGCCGGCTTGCTTTGGCTTGGATCGCTAACTTCGCACACCTGTTCTGCATAACCATCCAGCTGGGCCTGATAAGCTCCCTGGTCGAAACTGGGGAAAGCCGTTCGGACCAAGAGCCACAGGCCTTTCTCGAGATTGAGTTGCTCCCCGCCGCGATTACAAAAGGCGACGAACTCACGATCCGCCACACATCGTTCCAGTTGCGTGAGTAGTTCCCATGAATGCTTACGGACGAGTCGATCCCCACTTTTGAGACCGGCCTTCAGCCAGGGCCGGGCTTCGATGCCACAGTTGACCAATGTCTGCCGGATAGCTTGAAATACCTCGGGGTCGGGGTCGGACAACAGGCGAACCAACGCTCCCTTGTCCTTCTCGGAAAGAGAGGCCAGCTCCAGCGGATTTGCCAATAGAGCCTTCATGACTTGGTAAAGACTTATTTACGCACCGAAGCGCAGAGGAGGCAACCAAGAGTTATTCACAACACCTGGCTAAAGAAAAAATTCATCGAACACGAAAATCGACAAAAAAGAGACACGGATTTCACGGATAGACAGGGATTTGGAGAGCTGAAAACTGAACACTCAAAAGGGCACGCATTGGGAGCTGAAAACTTGAAACTTGAAACTTGAAACTACATTAGGTTATTAATATCCCTGTCCGCTTAGGATTCCCGGCTTAGCCAAGCAGCCCGGTTAGGCGACTGAAGATGAACATTGCAGGTATTATACCCGCCCGTTACGGCTCCTCCCGGTTTCCCGGAAAGCCGCTGGAATTGCTGGCCGGAAAGCCAATCATCGAGCATGTCGTAGACCAGTGCCGCTTGTCCAAGCGGATCAGCGAGGTGATCGTGGCCACCGATGACACACGAATCGCCGACACGGCGGCCAAATTTTGCCGGGTCGAGATGACCCGGACCGATCACCCAAGCGGCTCCGACCGCGTAGCCGAAGTGACCAAGCGCTGCGAATTCGACGCTGTCGTGAACGTGCAGGGCGACGAGCCGATGATCGACCCGGGCGTGATCGACCAAGTGGCCAAGTTGCTCGATGACAATGAAATGTCCACCGCTGCGGTGCCAATCGCCAACCCCTCGGAGTATGACAACCCCAACGCGGTAAAAGTCGTTGTAAACTTTGCAGGCCAAGCCCTATACTTCTCGCGGCGTACAATACCGTATCTGCGTGACGCCGACGACGGACCAAACGGGTCGCCGTTGACGGAATTTCCGTTTTTGAAGCATCTCGGCATTTACGGTTACCGCCGGGACACCCTGCTCCGGCTGGTCGAGATGCCGGTTTCCCCTCTCGAGCAGGCGGAGAAACTGGAACAACTGCGGGCGCTGGAAAGTGGTATCTCGATCGCCGTCGCAGTGGTGAAACACGACAGCGTGGGCATCGATACCCCGGAAGACTTGGAACGGGTGCGAGAACTCCTGACAACAGCACAGTGAAGCACATCTTCGTAACAGGCGGCGTGGTGAGTTCCCTCGGCAAGGGACTGACCGCGGCCTCCATCGGTACCCTTCTGGAGAACCGGGGACTCAAGGTCACGCTGCAGAAGTTTGATCCCTACTTGAATGTTGATCCCGGCACGATGAGCCCGTTCCAGCACGGCGAGGTGTACGTGCTCGACGACGGCGCGGAGACCGATCTCGACC
>Ga0302134_10000130_pt1 | contig 27022 bp, 25 predicted proteins | sample CB9_SCM_MG_FD_203123 | JGI IMG/M metagenome (GOLD analysis project Ga0302134, IMG submission 203123) | Marine microbial communities from Western Arctic Ocean, Canada - CB9_SCM | ecosystem: Environmental > Aquatic > Marine > Oceanic | place: Canada: Western Arctic Ocean | collected 2017-09-19
ATGCCGTAACCCGGATAGACATTTGGATAAATCTCGACAAATCTCGACAATGCATATCCATAGTGTTTCGTCATGCACATGTAACGGGGGGGGTCGACCCTCCGGAAGTGGGACGGGAGTGGTACAACCACTTGACAACCACTTGACAATGTCTATCGGGTATGCACATGTATACCTTGTGGACGATCACCCGACAACTACCTGACAACTACCCGACAGACCCATACATGTGTACATCGGATAGACATTGTCAAGTGGTTGTCAGGTGGTTGTACCACTCCCGTCCCACTTCCGGAGGGTCGACCCCCCCCCCCTATACATATGCATGACGAAACCCTATGGATATGCATTGTCGAGATTTGTCGAGATTTATCCAAATGTCTATCCGGGTTACGGCATGCATATGCAAGGGGGGGGGTCGACCCTCCGGAAGTGGGTCCGGAGTGGTACAACCACATGACAACCACATGACAATGTCTATCCGATTTTGAGAAGCTTAGTCGCAACTCTCGCCGTTTCCATCGTCGTCGTCGTCGTGTTGGGCCAGTGCAACCGTTTCGGCGATAGAGGTGGTCTCCTCCATACTTGACGTGGACACGGGCGCCAAGTGGCGAATGAAGAGCACACCACGTCTCCTGTCGTGATGGACGTGGACGTCCCCGTCGAGCCGAAGTGTAATTTCCTTTTCGGTGAACCCGTCGTTGACCTCACGAACGGCCAACCACGATGGGTATGGTGCGGGGCGCCCTCGGACTTTAGGAGCGCGACGTTCCGGACCGCCCGACGCCCCAGAACCGTCGGAAGTGACCGGCTCCAACTCTTTGAGACAAGAAGGAACAAACATCAACGCCGGAACCTGTTTCCACCCCACCGATTGATCACGCGGAGAAGGGACCCCAGGACGACACGTGTCACGCTTGATGCATTTTGAAGGATTCCACTCAAGAACGGCAAGTCGAGCACGGTGACGGAGACGACGCGACTCCACAACCGCGTCGAGATCGAGCTTGTATGCAGACGGGTCCGCAGAGACAGCCGCGTGCATCGCTCCGAACAATTTCGTCGCCACCTCGGCTGGCACTGGAAGGAGACGGTATTTGACAAACGGGTAACCTTCAACATCAAAGGATGCGTAGACAAATGAACCTTCGTCAACGGTCACTTCGCAGAGGTTGTTGATATTTATATAAGGTTTCCATTTGTCAGCGGCGCGCGACGGGTTGCTTTTAAGGTGAATGAATGTCGCAAACTCTTTCAGTGATATTTGCATAGGAATGCTAACCTTGCTCTTGAACGACGCGGACGGCACGGTGAACTGCAATCGTCCATACTGAACGACAGGGTAGTATGCGGAAAGGTCATCTTCGTTCGTCCCGTCGTCGACGACAAGGGCCATCGGAGACGAATCGACTTTTATCGTCTCGGTGACCCGATCACTATAGCGGCTTCGAAGTCGGTGTCGATGCTCAAATTGATGTCGACGGCGTGCGACTTGACACGACACGACATCAACGGATAATGTAAATTAAGATCCGTCAGAGTTGAGGCAAACGCGACATCATGGCAAACGTCGCAGGTTTAACATTTGACCTGCGCGCAACCGTAGGCGCACCGGTCGAGCCGAAAAAAGAGTGGCTTCCCCGAGACGCAAAAGACAGGTTTGCGAAGAACGAATACTTTGGCGTTTCAGCCTATCTAGGAGGTCACGCAAGCTGCCTCGAGCTCACAGCTTCACGGATTTTTTACGTTCTTAATGGATTCAGTTTTTATCAAATCGAAACGTACATCGTCTCGGGAGTTCGCATCCTGGGGTGGGGGGCACGGCTGGCCTTCTTTCTAACAAGCGTGGTTTTTTGCTTCTACAGCATGACGACAACAGTCAACCCAATCATGCATTTCTCAAGTTTCTCGCGGACACGCGACACAGACAACGAACTTACAACAAACACGGACCCTCTTCTCGCCTTCACGGAAACGGTCTTCTATATTTGGCTAATCTCGATCGGGACACTCGTGCTGACGTATCTTATCGACAGATTCGGAAGGACGCCACACCAGGGACAATGCGCGTCGTTCCCACTCGTTCTCTTCAACCGAGCTCCAATCATGGCCGGAGAAGGGCGCTGTTGCGCAGCGGCGGTGGTGATCGGGTATTTTGTCGGAATCGGCGTGGCGGCGTCGTTGGTGTTGCACACGTGCATCGCACACTCTTACGTCGCAAGGAATCGCGAATTCATGATACTTCTCGGGATTCTTCTGGCATGCGATGTCCTCGGTGCAATTGCCGACGCCGTCTCCATCGGTTCAGTGGATGGAATTCGTGTCACCTCATCGACGGTCAGCTGGCTGACAAGTTTCAGGGTTCTCGTCGTTGTCCCCATCGAAATAATCTTTTCTGTCTTTTTCATCTGGGCTTGTCTCCCTGGCGGTATTTAGAAGCCTGTGTTTGTAAACCGGTTCTTAAAACGTCTTCATTTCAAAAACCCATTGATGCTCTACTGGCAGAGCCGTTTGGCTGCGGGCTCGGTGACATCCCCGTTGAAATTGTTGATCGTAATGTTGTTGTTTGTCACGTAGCTTGGCCCTGCTCCGGACGACGAGGCCGCCTCCGAGCGCTCGGCGTACTCCCTGGCCTCGTTGGCGGCCGCTTCCGCCCGGTCGGCCGCGGCCTCGGTGGCGCGGCGGTCCTCCGCGACCTTTTCGGCCACGACCCGTTGTCTCCTCAGAATGAATCTGTCAAACTCGTCGTCGTCGCTGTCGTCGTCGTCGTCGACGTCGCTGTCGAATCCCAAATAGCAACCCTCGTCCCTCATTTGCCGTTTCACCACCTTGCGCTCCTCGGGTGCCTTGGTGGCGTCCAGTACGCCGCGCCACTTGGCCTCCCGTTCGACACCGGCGTCCACTTTCGCGATTTGTGCGTCAAGCTCGTCGAGCTGGGCGTCCGATGGGAACGCCGATGGGTCCGCGGCATCTTGTGCGGCCGCATTGAGCCAGTCGATGGGAATCCCGTAGTCTCCCGGCTTGATCTCAATCGGTCGGTGGAAGCCGAGCGCCTTGTTCTTCTCAAGCCACTTGCATTGTTTTTGCACTTCCTTTCCACGCTTCTCGCCCTTGAGCCACAGTCCAAAGATGCCAAAGGGAATCGAAATGGTGCATTGTCCGGCCGATGGGGGTCGACCGCGGTAGCCGTCGTGGGCAAAGATGCCATGGACGAGCAACTCGTGGAGCGGCTGATGGGCGTAGAGCAAGTAGTACTTGTCTCCCGACTTGACGATCATCCCTTCGCGCAGGCGTTCGATGCCGTCGTTAGCCGTGTAGGCTCTGTTTTCGTGACCATTGACGCGGTGACCCGCACGGGCTTGTCCGGAAGCAATGTTGAACGTCTTGGCCTGCTCTGCGACCCCATTGACGTGGCAGTCGACGGACGTCTGGTTGCCAACGGGGAACACCACCGTGGCCCCAATGGCGCGCGTCGCCAACATCAGGACAATCTCCTTGCGGTGGTCTGGGTTTGTGACGTCGAGAAACATGTGCTCCCACGTGACGCGCGGGAGGGTCGACGTCCGGATCCGCTCTGCAAGTTGATCGAGCGTGATCGGGGCGATGCGATCGGGTCCGAACGTGCCGTCGGTGTGCTCGCTTGGCTTCTCCTTTGTCATGTCGGCGCCGTCGCACGCCCAGACCGTGTAGACACGTTTGCCATCGGCGTCGGCGATGCGCGTCTTGGCGAAGATCATCAACATCCCCGCGTAGCCCGTGCACTGGGAAAATTTGGCGATTCCATCCTCCGAACGGTCGTTTGGTATAGGCGTCTTACCGTCCTTCTTGAACGGACCATTGGCCTTGAGCTGGACTTGCAGCCACGAGTCTTCCGTGCTTCCCACGAGCCGCGCGCCGTTGTCCGCAGTGCGAAACTCACCATTCATGGGCAACTCGATGCCCCTCGTCGCCATCTCAAGGATCAGCCAGTCGCTGGCCACATTCTCAATGTCGACACGCGAGAACTTGTCGTCCTCCTCCGCCACGGCGTTGGAAACGGCCATCTTGGCCCGCTTCCCCGCGGCTACACGGGCTCGTTCTCCCTCTCCATGGTGACACAGTTTGCAATTAGACCGGTCCTTGACAAACTGCGTCGTCGACTGGATCGGGTGCAGGCACGCCCACGACGAGCACGCCTTGAGGTCCAGCTCCTTGAGCTCGGCTTGGAGTTTTTTAAACTCTGTGTTGTATCCTAGCTGTGTGTATTTGCCCCATGCCTCCTCTTTAATCGACTTTAGACGCGTTTCATACTCGTTCGTTTGCTCTCGTGACATCCACTCTGTCTGTGCTTGGGAGAGCCAAGCACGTGGTCCCCGTCACACACTAACTCTAAAATTCTTCATCCATACAAAACACTCTATCTTCCTTCTGCTTCCCCACCTCAATCGCCTCTCTGAGTTTTGGAATCGTCGCCTCGAAACCGTCAAGTTCCGTTCGGATTCCCGCCGAGTGCAAATCAAGTCTGGGAAGACTATTCACGTTGAAGATTTCTCGGAGAACCTCGACCTGGTCCACATCAACCACTACCCACCGAAAGGCGTCGGAGTCGAAGGCCTCATTGATCTCGGCCTTGAGTGTCGAGCATCGCCGGCACCAAACGGCCGTGAACTGAACAAGAAGTGGTTTAAATGTTGTGGTTTTTACGACTCGATCAAAGTCCTCTTTCGTTTTGATTTCCTCAAATGTTGCGGCCTCCATCTCGGATGTCCGACCGCTGATAAAACATCACAAAAACAACCCACCAGATAGCGACTCCCCAACCGCGCCGCTATAACGACGATGAAGCATCGCCTCAGGGTCTAATAACATCGACACCGAGACGATGGGTCTAGTTACGGGTGAGCACGGCGTCAAACAGCAGCTCAAGAACCGGTTTTCGGGCGCCGTCAACGAATTCCAGACTCTGAGAGCAGCTCGCGAGGCGAGCGGGTTCAGTGTAGAGCAAACAGTTGTTTGCCTTGACGGGAACGTTTTGAGCAACCAGATTCCAAACGCCGTAAACGACATCGACGGCTACGTACGAATTTTGTCAGGCTTCGTGAACCAAGCTTTCGCTGCCGGGTCGATTGTCGTCGTCGTGTTCGACGAAGCATCGCATTTAACTCTTGCCAAGAAGGCCGAGCAGGACCGCCGCGACGCCTCCAGGAAGAAGAATATAATTCAAGCATCGACCGATTTGGAATCCTTCCTAGGCCCGAAAGACGACGACTTCGGACTGGCGGACGTAGAGAATTCTAACATCCATGAAGTTCTTCGCCACCGGGGTGCACGTCCGAGGATGTTTGATTTTTTGTGGATGCGGGTATTCAGAGCGGTCGAAGGCAAAGCGGGGACGCTCGTGTTCGATGGCATCGACGCATCCGGCATCGATCGGCCAAAGGGAACGCCAAGAGAGCAAGGAATCGTTTCGAACGACGCGACGCTCGAGGCGGTGCTGACACATGTCGTTCCAATCGGCGAAGGCGACTTGAAACTTACGGATGTTGCCTGTGTCGTCCAGGAGCAGCGAGACGCCGGACTAGCCGCGTTCGCGGGCATTGAGTTGATACTGATCTCAACGATCGACACCGATAGTCTGGCGATCGAGTTGATCAACGAGGCGGCCAAGGCGGAGGAACGACGGCTGAACGACTGCCCACCAATGCGGACTATGCTCTGCTTCAAGGAGCAGACGGGAAAAAGGGGCGGAGACGACTTTAAATCTTGCTACGCCTGCTTCGACATGTCATTGCTTCTGGATCAAGTTCTGGATTTCTTGTTCGCAGACAACAAGGATGAGTCTGTGCACCTGCATCGGCAGGCGATCGCGTTGCTTTCGATGGCATGGACGGTTTGCGGCTCTGATTTCTGCAGCGTCAAGGGGTGTCGGCCTGACATCATGACGGACGTCTGTGGTGTCATTTGCAAGACTGACCTGCAGCTTCTGCTGCCGCTCGCGGCGTGCTGGGAGCTTCAACGAGCAGACATTGACGGGCTAAACAAGTTTAAGCGCGACGCGTGTGCGATCGTCGATCGACTGGTGTCGGAAGCGGGGAGGGTTCTGGGATCGATGCCTCGCATGGCTAGATCGGTGGCGTCCCTGAAGAATGAATACTCGAATACGGAAGCCCAGAAAGCCGCGTGGGTGTCGTTGTACTGGCATGGCTGCGAGTTGAAGGACGTTTCAGACTGGGGCTTTGGCACCATCTCAAACTCGTAGAAGGAGGAGCGACGATGAGTACATTTCCAAAAACAGAACAAGAGTGTACCATTGCCGAGTTTGCGGCCAGTTTCAAGTCGGTCGAGGACGCCTTTTACTTTCTCGGTTTCTCTAGTTTGGAGGAGATTCGCACGCGTCGCGCCCAGCTTGCCGCCGCTGCGAGGGCTCCCATCACCGAGAGTCCGGAAACTCCGGTCCCTTGCTACATGGTTGCCGACGTCGAAACCAACGGAGGCCGTGTCCAGTTTGTGATTCAGATTGCGTTCCTACTTCTCGACCAAAACTACAACGAGCTCTCTTCGTACAAAAAGTACTTGAAACTCCCCCCGGACAACCAGTACATCAATCCACACGCTGCAAAAGTGCATGGCATCACACTAAACACGCTCGCCCGCGAAGGCGTCGCTCCCAAGGAAGCCCTGGGAGAATTCTTTCGGTGTGTGTCCGAGGTGAAGAAAAACAGAGATGGCCGCGTCGTTTTTCACAACGCCGCGTTTGATTCAAAAGCGATTACGGCGACCGCCGATGCAATCGGCTACACGTTACCGTTTCCCTTCACTTCTGAAAGTTGCTTTTGCACGATGAAAGAGAGCAAGCATCGTCTAGGCCTACAGAATAAAATCGGACGCCTCAAGGCTCCGAAGAACACCGAGCTCCACGAAGCGCTCGTCGGTCCCATTCCCGAGGGGACGCAGCTTCACGACGCCCTCGCCGATGTCAGAGTCACCTCGGCATCGTTTGTCGCCGGCGTCAGGCTGCGGTGGTGGTGACTTCAACGTGCACCCGAAGGTGACAAAGCTGCTCGATGACCTGTTGTTGAAGGGCGACGGTCCTCTCGGCGTGTGCAAGCTTCTTGCGGAGACGAGCGAGCTCGTCGTCGTCTTTGCCGCCGCCACCGCCGCCACCGCCGCGCAAAGGCGGACGAGGAAGCACGGGGGAGGTTGCCTCGATTGGCGTGAGAACAAACGAGCTGTGCTCCATACACGGTCGCACGGAGTTGAGCGAACTCTCGGACCTACTCGGCCAGTTCTTTTGGTATCCGATGTGTGGTGGTGGCGAATCCGCATCTACCGAGCTGGTGATACTCCACCCACCACCATTGATCCGAAAGAATATTGGTTTTTGAGAATGTCGTACTCCATTCATTCTGTATCTGCACGCGTGAGCCAGGTTCCCGCACGGTCGTTGTACAAAACGACAGTCGCACGACGTTAATTGGACGCTGGACGTAACCGTTGTCATGCACATGTCCACGTACTGTCCACAACGTATACATGTGCATGTCGGATAGACATTGTCATGTGGTTGTCATGTGGTTGTACCACTCCCGTCCCACTTCCGGAGGGTCGACCCCCCCCCCTATACATGTGCATGACGAAACCCTATGGATATGCATTGTCGAGATTTGTCGAGATTTATCCAAATGTCTATCCGGGTTACGGCATGCACATGCAAAGGGGGGGGGGGGGGGTCGACCCTCCGGAAGTGGGACGGGAGTGGTACAACCACATGACAACCACATGACAATGTCTATCCGACATGCACATGTATATGTCACTTCTGATTGCAAACCACCGCAAAAATCCTGGGGGCTGACAGTAGCCAAGCGCGCGTGTCCGCCCCTCCAGCCACGGAAAGTAAAAGGAAACCAGAGGCAAGAAATGCCATCGACGAACAACAGGGACATTTTTGGGGATTCTTTGATTTCAAGCAAACAGAAGGCAACCGTGGAACCAGATTCATCGTCCGACGACGACCGCCCTTTGTTGTTGGTTCGTTCCAAGCGCCACAAGACGACCGTCGAAGACAACGCAACCGCCGCAAAACGACGCCATGACGCAACGCAAGCGGCAATCGATCGCATCTGCGACAGGGCAAGCTCGTCGGCTCGGGCGCCAACACGTGCACCGGCACCGGTCCCCGCGCCGGTACACGTGGCGCCGGTCCCCGCGCCAACACCGACCCCCGCACCAACTCCCACGCCTGTCCAAGCTCAGTCTCTCAACCGTTTACAACGGGTCTTCCCCACCGGAACCAAATTCTTGCAGCCCGTTTACTCAGAGAGGCAGAAAAAGTGGAACGACCAGCTCCCGACTGCCACAATGATCTACGACAAAAACATTTGCGTTCTTCACCCAGAGGCCAATAAGCTGTCCGGACACGACCTCATACGTCTTTCCAGGCTCCTCAAGGCGCGAGCGGCATACGAAGAAGCACGAGACAATTGCAGTGCAGAACTGCGGGCGGCGATGCTCATGCCGAAGCGGCCGAATAATGTTGGCCCAATAATGCTCAACGCATTCCTTCGATTTCGGGTGAATGAAGGGTCTCCAACCATGGTTCAAATGAGTTCGGACGATCTTCAAAGTGCCGGACGTGCTTTTTACAACTCGACTCGTTCTTCGCCCATGCCGCCTCCATCATGGGAAGCGGCGGCGTGGGCGGTGTCGGTGGCAAGGGCCTCGTCGTCGGCGGCGGCGTCGGCGGCCTCGGCGTCGGCGGTGGCGTCGGCGGCCTCGTCGTCGTCGGCGGCACCGCCACCGGCGCCACCACCGGCGCCACCACCGGCGCCACCACCGGCGCCACCACCGGCGCCACCACCGGCACCGCCACCGGCGCCACCACCGGCGCCACCACCGGCGCCACCACCGGCGCCACCACCGGCACCGGCACCGGCGCCACCACCGGCACCACCACCGGCGCCGCCACCGGCACCGCCACCGCCAATCGTCCCCGTCGGCATCCACATCGGCGCCACCGACGACGACTGCGAGTGCGTCGGCACTCTCACCTTCGAGGAGCGCAATGCACGGGGCTTTGACCCTTCACGAAATCCGGATCTAGTTGTCTTGTCGGACGATGACGACTGAAGAAGTGGAAACAAGAAGCGGACGGAAGCGGCGCACGCCTCGGGAGTTGTCAAGCCACGCGCCAAAAGGCGAAGACCTCCTCAGCGGCGGGGAGCAGCAGCGGACGAATAGTTTGTTTGTGCGTGTGTCACCGCTGACCATATGCAAGCGGGGGTGCTGGTACAAGTAACACTGCCATGTTCGCGTCTCCGACCACGGACAAACTCAGCTTTCCACCAGGCTTGCTCGCCCCTTCGCCACAGCCAGGTTTAAAAAAAAATCAAGCAGCAAGTCCGTGCTGCTTCCCGGGTTGTTTTTCTTTTGTTCACAAAGGCTGGCTCAAGCAAGAATTTCAGAGCGGCCATGCGGTCTACTATGGCGCAGAGCACGACTTTAGTCGCCTCTTAACATGCTCGATGGTTACGGAAGGCGACGGAGAAGACGATACCAATTCGCCGCGCGAATCCGTTCTTTCAAACGCCGACACGATCGTTGACACCGAAAAACAATGCGTTGCGCTCGAAAAGGTGCCGCCTCCAACGATGTCGTCAATTGACTCTTCTTCGCCGCGCACGATGTCGCCGCCGCCTCCGGTTGCGTCGCCGCTTCCCCAGCCCACTTTGATTATGCTGCCGCCTACTGAAATGCAGCCGCAGCAGCCGCTTCTCGCACCGCCAATGCCACCGCCAATGCCACCGCCGCATCAGCAGCATCCGCAACACCAGCAACACCAACCGTTTGGGTTTTTCCAGCAGTTTCCAGCACTGCCGCCCTCGCAGTTCATGCACCACCAAGCGCAGCAGCAGCAGCCCCCGCCACAGCCCGAATACAACGTCTACGGCTACATTTCAGCAAGCAAAAAGCTTTTGGTGCAGCGGATCGAGTCTGGCCTGCACTCGGGACGTTTCCTTGGGACTGTACAATTTAGCTCAACGCCTAACAACGACTGTCCGGGATTTCTAGTGTATTTGCCAATTTGTTGGTTCCACCTCAACTCGGTATGCCACTTTGGTTCAAAGTGCAAAAATGCACACGAGAAAAGAAAGAACTGGAAACTCGCGACGTGGACGGACATTCACTGGTTCCTCAACGCGTCCGTATCCCAGATTCGAGACCTCGACGACGACTTCAAGCATCAGTCGGCGATCAAGCGCACGATCGATCACTAGATCGTTCGACGATCATCAGCTGTTGCCACCGCCGGCAGAACGGCGCGAAGGCGGGGGTGGCATTCGAGCTGTTTCCATCTGGGAAATGTTCTTGTCCTGCATGGAGATCTGTAACAGGGTTCACAGAAAACACGGGTCAGCCTCTCAAATGGCAGTGGTGAGCAAGCTGGACATGGCGTGCGCACCACTTTGAGGAGAAGCTCTGCGTTTTTGGCATCGAGCATCTTCGACCCATCGGGCATGATTTTGAGCAGGCTTTGCTCAGCGACGGCGCGCATGGCGCCCAGGGAGCGTACGGAGGCCGTTCTCTGGAGAATTGGGTCGGTAACATGATAATTATAGTGAACGGCAATGTCCTTCCACTTCCAGTCCGGGACGCGGACGCCCTCGCGGCGTCGCTTGTCAGCGATCTCGTTCTTGTAGTGAAGCGCAGCTGCCTTGTACAAAGGCTGGTCCGCCATAGACCCACAGTTTCGGCGGACGAACGAATCGACTTGCTCCACGAGCGATCGTTCGAGTGTGCAGCCGATGCAGTACTCGCCCCGTATGGCAGGCCTGTACTCTTGACAGCCTGCAGCAGATTCCGAGTCTGCAGCCGAGTCGGCGACGTCGTCGTCGTCCCCGGCAAGAGACCCTCCAAACGCGGCTCTTGCCATACGATCGGTATCAGTAACTTGTTCTGTCGTGTTTTTGCCGGAATGGCGTGCACGCTTGCGAGAGCGGCGCGGTCCGCCGTTGTGTGTCGTGTCGGTATTCGTGTTGTTTGGAAGGTCCTCCTCGTCGTCTGTCCAAACGCTACTCTCTCCTCCATCGGCGTTCGCCCGTGCCATGTACTCGATTTCCTTAAAATTGAGTGGTGCGTAGCGCGGCCCGTCTCCCCCAGAACCATCGTCGAGCACGATGGCCGTGCTCGGCCCACCTCCTTTTCCCCGCCCACCACCCCCGCGACCGCCTCCTCCACGCCGCGAAGCCTGCCAGATCGGATGTGCGGCGTGCTCGTCCACACCGACAACCTCGGGGTTGGCAGACGGAGCTTCCGACCCGAAAATGCTGTCTCCGCCTCCCGCTTCCGACATTTTTGCTAATAACAACACCCCCTAATACGAGCTAAATATCGCGCATAGCGGCCGACACCGACACACATACGTACACGGAGCGTATACCACACAAGTCCACGTACGGAACAGAACCAGAACGACTTGCTATCGGCGTCGGGACATCGCTGCAGATTCTAGAAAAATAAAAAAGCTCACAACCCCCAGCAGCGTCAGTATCCGCGACCATCTCGAAACTTGAGCTGCGCGGACGCTCAGAGAAAGCACCTGGATCGACACCGAGAGGCCAATCCGTTGCAGAATGGAGAGTAGCAACGATGCAAACTCAAGCACACCACGATTGCCGTCGGAGATGACAACGACATCGTCACCGTCGCCCTTCGACCTTTTAACGATCTCACGCTCTCTCGCAAGCGCACGCGCAATCTGTGCGTCCGTAAACGACTTTAAGGACGTCAAAGCGATCACGATCGCCACCAAGATCGCCGTGAGTTCATCGTCCGCGAGCTGTTGCTCCCTTGCGGCACCCACAAATTCGAGCGCCACGGAGAAGGAAATGGACACCGTCAGGTCACTACCAAGCGCCGAGAATGCAGCATTCGTCGAGTCCAGAGACATTTACTTGCCACCGGCTCCGACCCTTCGTATGCCTTTACTTCAGCCAACTATATTTACGTGCGAAGTAAGTCCGTCGCACAGCGTTCTGCTTCGAACAGTCACCTGTCGACGCAAGCTGTTTGTGTTGCCCCTACTCGAGCGGCAAAAGGAAACGGCCTCACTGTCGATCCTGTCTTGCTTTCTCGAGAAAGCACACTCCCGCAAACGACATTCACGAGACGACACACATTGCGACGGATCAGTGTTCGGTACAATTCTTTCCGACATGGTCGATTTTTGCGAGCTGGACTCAATGAAGAGGTCGACGCCGTTTTTGATACGCAAATTTGTTGCTTTCCTGTCTCCAATCGCAGACTCCTTAGAGACGATCTCGGGCGTCGATGTCATGTTCCTCAAACGAGGACTTGCCTCGCGCCACATGTGCAATAAACAATCAGGAATGATCAAGACGCGCCGCCTCGCGACACGCGACGGCAGATCGACGACGGTGATAGGGGCCACGGCTGCAATCTATCTCATCTATTCGATCGCAGTCGATCCACTCCTTGGCGTCTCAAAAGAGATCATCGAGCGCGACGCAGAATTTATGGTCCGCACAGACTCATTGACTTCCACGTGCAGATACGCTCTGAACCTGCTTCAAAACCTGCTGCCGTGCTGCGGGTACGCTGCGGCAATTGGGATGGAGCGAATTGCACTCGACGCCGAGCGACGCGCCATCGAGCGAGCGGTTCGCGGCGTTCGCGTGGCAAAGAAGCTCGGGAAACGGTTCGATCTTCCTTGCGTACGAAGGATCAAGCTTGAGCTTGAGTTTTTTAAAAGAGCAGCGTGGCCCGAACACGAGCACCTCGATTCAGGATCACACGACCGGATTCTTTCGCTGGTCGACCAGGAGTCCTTCTTCGTTGACGCGCAGAAAAAAGCTACGAGGGCAGTTGTGAATGCGGCGGCAATTCAAGACCGGAGCGTGATCCCACTGTCCGAATTTAACAGCGTCCGCCTTACAGGCGACATTGGTTCAACGGCGTCGAGCTTGTCAATCGCTACGTCAATTAGCAGTCTGTCAAGTGGTTCCGATTGTAGTAAACACGTATAGATGGAGTGGTTGTACCACAGACAAGACCAGCACAGCAGACACAGCCGCAGAAAGAAACACGAACGAGTCAAATGGACGAAATAGTGTTCCAGTGCCCCGTAGATTTGTACGGATTTCTTGCAGTGGTTGACCTGGTAGCGTCGTCGAAGGCGGTTCCAGTGCAAGAAGAAAATAAGAAATCTAAAAGTGTTGTGGCGCACCCGACAATCACAGTTTCACCCATCCATGTCGACCTTGCACTTGCACATCGCTGGCTCTTGGCCCTACGTCGCGGGGCCGAGGTGCCGGTCGAACAGTTTGGGGCCCTCGACATGCTAATTAGGGTCGTTTCGTGCTCGGGCAAGCACGGAGGTTGCGGCGAGGCGTGGCGCGACAGACTTTTGCACGAGGCAAGCCGTGTTAACACGTTGTTAATTGCAATGGGAGAGTGCGATCAACTCGAAGGAATCGTATTGTCTAACGAGGATGGCGGGCGGCTGAAAGTCTACTACCCTGCAATTCACCAGGTTGATTTTTTCAAAAGTATCTCGGCGCCGTCTAGGCACGTGCTTACGGCTCACAAACTTCTTGAATTGGACATTTCCGGTGCGCACCCCGCGGCCGCCTTTGCCGCGGTCATCGCCCTCTGCGACGGCGACCGAAATCACGCTCGTCAACTCACACCCAAGCTGGCTCTTGTTGTAGAGGACCGCGAATCCGCCATCGGAATTCTCTCATCGCAGTATGGCGGCGGCGGGGAAGTCACCGACGCCGAGTGCAAGGTCAAGATCCTTCGAAGCCTCAATCAAAGTGACAAAGACGAAACGCATCATTTCAGAAAGCCGTTTCTGAAAGCGTTGGTGGAGGAACGGAAAACGATGACCACCGCGTTGCTCGAGTTTGCGCCGATCAGCAATTACGTAGATGGAATTCGTGATAAAGCGATGCAATCGAACAAGAACACGACGCTTTTGTCTCTGCTGATGCAGGCTACTGAGCAACAGGTCATCGAGGCGGGGATCGACAAACTAACTGACATGGGATGGACCTTCGTCGTTGCAATCTCTGACGCGGTTCTCGTGCGGGCAACGACAGCGGAGCTGAACCCGGAATCGTGTGAGCGGGCGCGTGTTGCAATGCAGCAGGCGGCGCGCGACATCCTGGGAGGGGTCAATGTGACGATCAAAATTGATCACATGCCAGCGTTCTGACCGCACCATACATGTGTACATCCGATAGACATTGTCAAGTGGTTGTCATGTGGTTGTACCATTCCGGACCCACTTCCGGAGGGTCGACCCCCCCCCTTATACATGTCAAAACCCGGATAGACATTTGTATAAATCTCGACAAATCTCGACAATGCATATCCGTAGGGTTTCGTCATGCACATGTATAGGGGGGGGGTCGACCCTCCGGAAGTGGGACGGGAGTGGTACAACCACCTGACAACCACATGACAATGTCTATTTGGTATGCACATGTATACGTTGTGGACGATCACCCGACAACTACCTGACAACTACCCGACAGACCCATGCATGTGTATACCCGATAGACATTGTCAAGTGGTTGTCAGGTGGTTGTACCACTCCCGTCCCACTTCCGGAGGGTCGACCCCCCCCCCCATTGCATATGCATGACGAAACCCGGATAGACATTTGGATAAATCTCGACAAATCTCGACAATTCATATCCGTAGGGTTTCGTCATGCACATGTATAGGGGGGGGGGTCGACCCTCCGGAAGTGGGACGGGAGTGGTACAACCACTTGACAACCACTTGACAATGTCTATTTGGTATGCACATGTATACGTTGTGGACATGTGCATGACAATTGCATGACACACATTTCTGAAAATGTCAACACCAACCCGAGCACTCGTCCGCAAGTCGCTACCACCACAACCAAAGACGACGACCACCCCCGCGTGCGCACTGACAGACAAACAAAAGAACGACCTAACACAACGGAACGACTTGCCTTTGCGTCGGCAAGTCGTTCCAAACACCGCGGGGTTCAATTAGCACACAGAACGCCAACACGGCTGTGCGCGTGTGTCCGTGCGCGGACAAAAGCCCCCAAAACGCCAGAGTGGCGTTTGCCGCGCTTTTCCTTCAAATTTGGTGCCCCACAAAATCCTGGGTGTTGACTGCAGCCCAGTGCTCATCTCCACCCCACAAGACCACCAACAGGTATACCAACAACAAAACAAGCAATCAAAATGCCGAGCATGTCCCCCGAACAGCGCGCGGCCAAAAAGCTCGCCGACCGCCTGTCTGATCCGTTCAAAGCCATGAATGACGATGACATCGATCTGTTCCTTTCGTGTAAGAACAAGATGAACAACATGATCTTTCTTCCGAACAGCAAGATCCGAATGGGTGTCATCAACGACACTCACGTCTTTCCTCTCTCGAATCCAGCGAACGAGGAGACCACAACAACCGACACGTGGTCTCGCGCTCTGGGTTTGAGGCGTGCTTGCCATTCGAACAGTCTTGTGGCGAGCTCCGAATTGTTTGAAGCGACGGTTGCCAAGATGGAAGCACACGACGACGACTCCCGGAACGCGTTGAAACAGCTGGCGGAGCTGCTTTGCCCCGTTCGCCAGATGCAAATCATGGCCGACGGCTGCGTCCACAAGCGCAAGAGCATCGCCGGCAAGGGTGGCAAGGGCAAGGTGGTTGCGATCGACAACGGCGAGCAGTACACCGTTGAGCAAGGCATCGCCCGCCAGGTCTTCTGGTTCCTAAACTCTTGCTCGCGCGACGAGGAGTTTCGCAACGCGTGCTTCGACGTGTATTTCCTCGGCATGCAGATGAACTCGGACGGCAAAGCCGCCGTGCTGCCCGAGTCGTGCTCAACGGAAGCGAAGATCGAATGGAATCGCATTTCCGCGTTCTTCTTCGGTGTCGCCGAGCGCATGGTCGAGCCATGCCTGGACGACGAGGACGGTCTTCCCATTCCGACGATCACGAAAACAAACGACGAGGGCAAAACTATCTCAATCCTGTACGACACCATGGCCTCCGATGCCGCCGCCAAGTGCTTGCGCACGAACATCGTGCAGGTGTCGCAAGAGGAGGATGACGATGAGCCGATTAACCCACCGCGCTTTGTCGTTGGGTGCACCGTGAGCACGCAACACACCCGCGCCGAGACGGAGACCACAATGCCACGAGGCTGCGACGATGTGCCTTGCCTCGACCACCGAAAATTCGTTGAGCTTCCCTTCTGGGCCCTAAACCGCCTGCGCAGCCTGGCTGAAGCCCTCATCGGATTCGTTCCGCCCGTGCTCGAAAAGGCAGACAACCCGGCCACAAACTTCGACTTCGCCGAGGCAGCAGCAGCTTACTTCACGTCTGAACACCCAGAGTGGGACCACGGCTCGGACGACGATCGCGTGGCTTCCATGAAGCGGCTCGCCTCCGCGCCGTGGCGCAACGCCCTCATCACCCATTACGAGTCGGGCGCGAAGGTCAGGCGCATGGCAAAGTACTACACAATCGAAGAGAAATCCGTTGTCGATACGTACTTCTCGTGCCCAGGCTTCCACGACGCCAAGGAGCACTGCCTCGACGAATTTAAAAAGTACCGCCGCTCCATCGACGGTGTTATTAAGCCAGTCATTGCCGATGCAATCAAGTTCACGAGCAAGCACCCTCTGATCGTCGTCGATGGCGCCGCCGCCCCCAACAACAAACGTAAGCGCAAACCGGCCGGTGCTGGGTCTGGAAGCCGCGGCGGTGGGTCGTCGGCCGGTGCTGGGGGCGACATGGCCGCGATCGTGCAGTTGATCGAAGCGGCGATTGACCGTCGTTTCGAACCAACGGCGAAGCGAGTCAAGGCCATCCTCGATCACTTGGGAAAGGACGACCCAGCGGCCGAGGACGCCACCATTGAGGACGCGGACGAGGACGCGGTCGAGGAGTAGACCCAATGGCCCCGTGGAGCGTCGCACTTGCAGTAACAGAAGAAGTGCAGAACGAGACCGTCTTTCGCGCGACGACGGTTGCTCGTGACCGGTTCGTTGAAGGGGATTTGTTCCGCGGAGATCTCCTTCGCGCTCTTGGCGGTAAGGTTGTGTATGTGGACATGGACGGAGATGATTGTGGGTGGGTGACCGAGTTGGCGCGCGAGGTGGCGCGCGAGGAGGCGCGCGAGAAGCTCTGGGAGAACCCGCATGAGCTTCTCGAGCTTTCGGAGGCGAATGAGGTCTTGGACGAAACACTGCTCGAAGAGATCGTGCTCTCGGAAGAGACCGGAGATGCGAAGCACATGGCCGAGTTCGTGTTAAATGTTGTTGAGGAAGAGGGGTGTGTCGTGGATGGTGGAGAGGAAATGTTTCGTGGTCTGTTTCCGAAGGTGCCGTTGATTGTGGTTGAGATTTAAGCGGGGCGAGAAAAAACGTTAAATCGTCTAATTCATCATCGTCCGAAAAATCCTGGGTGTTGACTGTAGCCCACCACCAGCCTCCACCCAACGGAGTTCCAGTTAAGTATAAGAAGCTTCGAGCTCTTCAACAGCAGGGACACCATTGGCGCTTCCGTCCACAGAACAACATGAGAACAACTTTAGTTGCTGGAATACGCATCCAAGACCAACACATTCGTTCTCAAAAATTTGGTGCTGGCTACCTGCCGATGAATGACTTACCGGACGCGGCCACCTGTCATACGGCGACCAATGCCTGTTTGTGCGACATTCCGGAATGGATCTTACAAGGCACCCAACAAACGTGCAATGGTTGTGGATCAGTGCGATCCGGCGTCGTCGAAGTGGGCGCGACATGGGAAGAAGAGGTTGAGATGCAAGAGGAACAGCTTTGCATGGAGACGGACGATCGAAAGATCTTCTGCCTGCTGCCCTGCAAGGCGCGGGGCCAGTGCGCGCATTGCTTGCATTTGTACGAGACAAAACCAATGCCTGTCAGAAACATGTTGACTACCGCTCACGAGTCGATCCTGATGGACCCGAAGCTTCACGGCCCCTTGGCAACGAACGTCGTTCACCTGGCAAGATTGGTCGAAATTGCTGTTTACACTCTGGCGCAGCTCGTTCAGAACAAGGACGTCAACACCAAGACGATCAGGAACATGCGAAAGCAAATGTCGACCGCCGCGGCGTCGTTTGCAACGAGATTGAAGGACATACAATCATCACATCTGTTGGTGCACAACGACAAATCGGATTTGACTTACCTCAAACTCGGCGAGCTTTCAGTTGCTATCAAGGCGCGCGGGGCGGCTGTACAGAAGGCGGTGACGATTGGCGAGCTGCTCCAGGCCGGCAGATACGCGGCGCAAGTCAAGAATGACTTGGTGAACTACTTGGCCGACAAGGAGCCGCAAAAAAACACCGACCCGCCTCCAAGCTGCGACTCTGACATCCAGTCGACCATGCCCGAGCGGTTCGTCCTGGAACTTTACAACCGAGACAAAGGTCTCTTCAAGCAGGTTGTGGCGTTTCTAAAGGACGACGGGTCGCGGAAGTCTTTGTTCCTGAGCTTCGTGCTTGCCGCCGACAAACGCGAGATAATGAAGGACATCTTTAAAAACCTCGCCAAGCCTGGTGGCTTCTGCTGCACAAATGCGACGTGCAAAGCGAAAACAAACGTTGGCTTCTTCCTGGTCAACGGCAAGTGCTCGTTGAAGTATTCCGACTTGTTCCGGCAGTTCAAGATTGGTGCTGTACTGGGAGAGATTGCCAACGTGGTGCTTCCGCCGACGCCGGGGGTGGCCTTCCGCGAGATGGTCTTGGTCGAGGCTCAGCGGATTTTTTGGGCGTGCGACTTCTTCGAAACGCGCCTTGAGGGCACCTTGTCCACGATTGAGAACGCAATTTATTGCACAGAGTTTAGCCACATCGGTTGCAAATTCGACGCGTGCTACATGAATCGGCTATGCCTGTATTCGGTGATGCAATTCTTCAGCATCTACATGGCACCGCTCTTCGACCCCGAGAAGAACAACAACGACTTGTTCTGGAGGAAGTGCTTAAATGCATTCGAGTCGCAGAAGGCGACCGCGACTGCCGACTCGATTGCCATCGTCAAGATGCTGGAGGCCGACGCGATCCAGACATCTGCGTCGGCCACGTTTGAGAACGACGCGGCTTGGCTTACTGCGATGGCAAAATACCCGACGCACAATCTTGACTACGTAAAGAATTGCTTCGTTGCTGACAAGAAGCGCTTCCTCAAGGAGAAAGCAATTGTAACCAAGGTGACGACGACGTGCACGTTCCGCAAATTGCTGCGCGTTGTACTCGACGCGCGCGAGTTCGGCGCCATCGTTCTCGAGGGTAACAACCACATTGCCAACAAGAGGCTCATAAAGAACACCTACCACAGCGCCGACGGCGTTTTGTGGTGCTACGTCTTCGACCGTTTGCCGTTCATCAATGGTGCGTCGGCGATGCGCTTTCTATGCGACGAACACGAGCGTGCCTACACGGCGAACAACGTCGTCGAATGTGGTGGCGAGGACAAGGCACGCCGCGACGCGCTCCCGACGGCGAAGATTGGGGAGCTCACGAAGATGGCGACGGAGCTCGAGGTTTCACTCGCTCTTCTCGTCTACGGCACCCTACACAGCCGCGCCACGTTCATCGGCTTCGTCGGCCTCTCCGCCGCCTCCCGACGCAACATCGACAACCGTTACGAGCACGACGTATTCGCCGAGGCGGTGGGCACGCACACGACCGAACTCGACGACCTTCGCAATCGTTCGGCAATGACATCTTTCCTTCAGCGCGTCATCGGCTTTGCAGAGCTGCGCATAGTGGCCTTGAAAGACAAAAAGGATCAAGTTTCGGACGATGTGCACCCCGTCAATGTTGTGCAAACCCCTGGGGATGAATGGGTCGTCGAGCAATCTGCCAAGATCCGGCGGCTAGATGATCGCATCAAATGCATTCAGGCGTTCGAAGCCGCAACGCTTCGGTTCCTTCGAATGTACATCGACGCCCTCGACCAATTGAGCAGATCCGAAGGCGACGTAATTATCCTTCTAGAGGCCTCCAAGTTTCAAGCCGTACGCCTTGTCACAAACCGAAAGGAGATCCAGAGCAACAACATCGCTGTGCGAGGCACGCCAACGCGGCCGCTTTCGGCCGCTCTGATACCAAGCATGAATCAAGGAATGGGCGTGCTTTTGATCAAGGCCCCAGCTGAACTCGAGCGCGCGTTCGAGCGGGCGCTCGAGATTTCCCGTACGAGTTCACAATCGAACTGCACCGAAGTCGCAACCCGAATCACAATGCAGTTCTTGTCTCCGACGATGGAACGCCTCAACCACGAACGACGTGATGCGTTCTTGTGCGGCGAGTCGCAGACGGGTCGCACGAAGGAGGAGCTCGACCGGCTTGACATGGCCGGCAGCTTCCACCGCGTGGTAATGTCCTCCAACGACGACGACCGCGCCATCGACCTCTTCCGACGCGTGTACAAAACCATGGTCACATGGATAGACAGCGACGCGGCCGCTGGGTACGTCAAGCTCATCACCAAGGCTCTCAACAGCGACGACCCTGTCTCCTCGCCCGTGCTGCGCAACTCAACCGTCGTTCGTTTCTTGGCCGAGGCAGCCGATCGCTGGGGCTCGACGCGCGAGAAGAGATGCGCCATGATCATACTCAAGAACCACTACGACTTCAACAAAAACGAGTTCGTGGACATGCCCAACACGCCGCTCGTCGCCTACGCCGACGACGCGCCGATTTTTCTCACGGCAAACGAAGAGGAACAGCGCGCCCCGGAGATACAACCACTATTCGCCAGCTTGGAAGCGGCGGAGGATGCAATTCGCGATCGTGGACGGTCAACAGACGCGTTCCATAAAAAGCACCCCGTGCTGAAGCCGGTGAGATTCGACGAATCGGCCGCGGCCGTGCGACGCAAGAAATCGGCCCGCGACCCGAACGACGTCACGACGAACAGCCACATGGACGACGCAGAAGAGGAGGACCACTACGCCGGTTTCGAATGAGAAACGAAACGAGGTGGGTGTTCGTGGGAAGACGGTGGGTGTTCGTATCTGGGTGCGCGGTCGTGTATGTGTGTATGAGTGTCGGCGTCCTGCAAGAACATCCAATGACAGAACAAAGGCAGATCGATGCCTGGTTCGAGCGCGCGAGGGGTAGGTCCGAAGTCGTTCACATTTTGGATCTCATGAGCCATCAATCCAACGAAATCACAAAGTACATTAAACTTGTTGACTTCTTAAGCGAGGATGGCCATTCCACTGTCGAAATACAATCGACACTGGACCAGTTTGGAATCATCGAACGACACCTTTTCAATCGAAGCACGCGGACGCTGATTCGAGACTCGATATCCGATTTTTTGAACAAGCTAGAACGCACCCTCGCACGTCAAAACGTCGTCAATTCGCCTCGCAAGAGCATACACGATCTACTCATGCCGATCGTTAAAGACCGGCTCATCGACGCGTTGCTAAGCGAGCATGCCGATTCCGTGACTGAGATCGAGCTGATCAAGATCGAGTTTTGTGGGCTCTTGTCCTCCCTCGAACGGGGCGCCCTGCTCGCCGACGGCAAAGAAATCAACAAATTTTTGACGGCGATGAAGGCAATGGGAACGATGATCTCAACGAAAAAGACAGACGAAAAAGTGGCAACATTCGCGCGCCAAAACATCCCGAATTTCTTTCATGTCATCGAACGACTGAATCTCTTCCAACTCTACGCCACGGCCGAGCTCACAATCGATCTAAAAACGCCGTTCAAAGCCAACGTTGCGGACAGTGAAGTCGTCCTCTTTTTCGCAAACAACGGCACAGAGGTAGTCGAAGCGCTCAAATCCGACTTGAAATTGATAAATATTCTCACCGATTCGGCCGACAACGACGCGAGCGCTTGGCATGGAATCAACATAATCGAGACACCGCCGCACAAGCCATCGCCGGAACACCCATCGCTTGCCCTCACCCCGCCGTCTCACGTTAAAGTATTTGGAACGCCGACGGGAAAAGTACACGTTACCGACTCGGAAGACGACGAAGTCGTAGTCTCCACCTCGGTGGCGAGACTCGTACATTCGTGCCTCGAACTGGTTAGGAACGACTGGTTCCTACTTGGCAAGATCAAGGCCGCGAAACTCATACCGATCATCGAGGCCGAAGTGATTCCCCGGTTTAAAGAATCGATTGGTGAACTCACACACGATTTAATTCGCCTCGCATCGGAGGCTGGCATGAACAACGACGTCAACTCGCGTGCCTCGATTGGTCTTCTAATCGCACATCACGCTGAACAAGCGGAGGAGCAACAGCAAGAGCAAGTGCCACCAACCCGTCTGCACCGAACAAGAAATTCATTTCCTTCCGAGTCCATTGCGTCCCAAGGCAACGACTTGTTGACCGTCCCGGACTATGTTTCGATGCCAATGAACCCGCATCTAAAGCTCGTCCACCCGAAGAAGGCCGTCGAGTACGCCATTGTCGTCGCCATCGGAAACGCAGTTTGGATCAATTTCACATCGGCGCGCAAAGGACCAACCATCGTTACCATCGAGGACGTCGTCAAGAGGGCCCGCTACACGCCCGGGTTAAAAGCACTTAATTACGCATCACTCGGTCAAACAACGGCAATTACGATAAGAAAGCTCATCAAGTGCGGAGCAGAGGGTGCCCAGCGGTCTGGAATCCCTTTCAATGTTAAATTTGCGCCCGGTGAGCAAAAAAGCGAAAGTTTGCTTACGATTGGACACGGGGCAATGGACCGTGTACTTTACCTGCTCGTCTATTTGGTGAACCGCGTGAAAGTGTACCTAGACGAGGGAATTCCTCTTCCTGTGGCTGTCGAGTGGTCGTAGTTGGTTTGTTTGTGTGTGTTTACGTGGCCCACCGCCCGTATCCAATACTACCACCAACACAGACCAACACAGCAAGAACCTCCGCATACGGAAGAATCCCAGAACGACATGTTTACTCAAATACAACTCGTTCTTTGTTGCTCCAACTAATACTAACACAGGCACCAACCAGCTGCTCTACCTCGCCCTTCGGTAGACAGACAAAGCCTAGAACGACATTAGAAATGCCGGTAATCAAGCGTCCGCGCGAGGTGGAGGAGAGCGACGACGAAAATTCAGACTTTGAAGACCACATACTTTACCAGATGAATTGCAAACAAAAGAAGGTTCTCCCGTTGGATTTTAAGTCGTTTGTGGAAGAAAAAGAGAAACGTGCGATACTCGAGAGAGTGATCGAAAGGGAGCGTGCGATTGTTCGCTTTTCGAAGAAGGCCGTGTCGGAGATAATCAAGCGGGCGATCGAGCTCGCCAAACCTGATTTCACAGTATCAAATTTCGGGCGCATACAACGGAAGACGGGCGGACGCCACTTCCAAAAAACTTTGCCATCGGGCTACAGTACCAGCGTCAAAATTGAAAAGGGTGAACTGGTACAACTCCACGCGTTGGTGCACGTCATTCACAACGATCCTACACTCGAGGGGTTCAAACCCGGCGACACTGTCAACCACTTGAACCACATTCGTGACGACAACGACCACACCAACCATGAATGGGCGAGCGTATCCGAACAAAACTTGGACCAAATCCGGACCGCAGAGGGCAAGGCGAGCAAAGAGGCCAAACTAGGAACGGGTCGAATTCGCTTCGTGGAAACCGACAAGGGAGGCAAGGAACTCGGCGCGTGGAGCGGTGTGTACCCAAGTTCATGCGCCGTCTCGCGCGAGACGGGGCATGACCCCGCCGCGATACTAAGTTGGCTGTGCGACGGCGATCGCCACATCCACAAGAAGACTGGCAAGTACTTCAAGTACGACCGACTGCCTCTCATCGACGACGGCGTCAAGCGCGAGTTGCGATGTGTGCCTGAGGGGAACCCTTGGATACCCAAAGGCTCCACGGAATTGGGCTTGATGTTCTCGGACGACGGTCTGTACCGCACTGGTCCGTATGACGAGCTTAAGATCGGGACACGAACTGCCGGCATCTACCAAAGTGTGAAGATCGGCGGAGAACGAGTGCGTATTAACGATGTCCTTTGCTGGACGTTCCACGGCCCACCGCCATCGCCCGCGCACACCTCCGACCACAGAAACCGCGACCTCGACGAGAACGGCTTCCTCTCCAACCGCGTGGACAATCTCCGATGGCTCGACGCCTCGGGACAAGCCAAGAACAGGGGTGATTTGTCGGTGGCCGATGGCCAGGGCACCCCGGTGCTCGTGACGACGATTGCCGACGGAACGACCGTCACGTACAAAGACAACTGCTCGGCGGCCGTCGCGGCTGGTGTCGCCGATGTGACCATCCGCAGGTGGTGCAAAAAGTCACACGTCGTCAAGGGCAAGCGCTACGAGCTCGCACCGCAGCCGGACTTGGTCAAAGCCCGAGCAAAAACATCCGTCGTCGACGGCCGCGTCAAGCTCGTTCTCACGACACAAAAGGAGGAATGGAAGCCCGCCTACAAGGAAGATTGGCTGGAGGGCGGCAAGTACTTCAAGGTCCGAGGCGAGAAACTAGGCCCGATGGCGGAGCGTCACACTCGCCGCGAAGCAAAACGGGCGAAACTGTCCGCCGCGGCCGGACCGTCGTCGTCGTCCGCCGCGGCCGGACCGTCGTCGTCGGCCGGACCGTCGTCGTCGGCATGGTCTGCTTACTCGTCTGACGACAACGAGTGAGCATGCTATTGCTTTAGAATTGTCGTAGTTGGTGTGTTTGTTTGTTAAAAATCCTGGGACGTTCTAATGACCGGACTCATTCATGAAAATCTGTTGCGTCATCTGGCATCCGAAACCCGCGGTTTGCCGGCTGGCGCGATAGCAACGGGGGCGCAATTTGTTCCTGGTCCGGCTCGTTTTCTTCGTTCAATAGCAGATTCTCGAGCTCCAGACACATCATTTTGACATCTTCGTTTGGGGAACGTCGCTCCCACCCTTTGACGCGGCCCAAAAACTCTCTAAGTATTTCGATGATTTCTCGGTATTTGGGGCGATTTGACAGAACCACATCGTGTGTTTCCCAGTCGGTTAATTCTAGACTCTGGAGGTCCGAGAGCGCCGAACACAGATCCCGCAGCGCTTTGGGCCCATCTACTCCGAAAAACCCACGACGCATTGTTTTTTTGGCAAATTCGATGGCGTCCTCCACGGCCTTTAAAACTATGATTTCGAGTGCATCAAGCGGAACCTTGTCCCACTTGCTCGAGATCGACAACACGGCACGCTTTCTACCGGTGGAGAGGTTGTGCAACGACGGCAGCATGCTGTTGCTGGCTTCACCCAACTGTAGGCGGGTGGCTTCATTATATTTTCGTTTGCTCAGAAATAATCTTTTTATTTCAATGTATGAACTGAAAAAGGGTGTTCAACCATGCTACCCAGTCTTGCTCGCCTCACTTTGAAAAATGCTTCGACGCCCACCGCCACCGGTCCGTCGACCGGGCTCTCCGCACTTCGTTCGCTCTGTGTCTTGACAATAGACGGGACAAAGCGCCCGTTGGCCCCGTTGGAAGAGCGAATCGTGCAACAGAAGCAAGTAAATGGAAGAACGGAGTATTACCTCGGCGGGAAACTCAAAGGCAGTCTTCGACTCGTGAAATTTTCAAATGGCGACATTGAGTTCTACGACGGTGATCGAGGATTTGAGCGACTGACCCGACGTGAAACCGACGGTTACATCATCACATTCGACGGCGAAAAGGGCGCCGAGAGAATGATCAAGAAAACATTTCAAAACGGCGACCAACACACCTACGATGGCGAGCGGGGCGCCGAACGGCTGATCAAAAAGACCTTGAGCAACGGTGAAGTGCACGATTACGATGGCGAAAAGGGGGCGGAACAGATCGTCATTCAAGACGATGACATGTTCGCCTCCATGCAGAAAGTCCTTGACGACGAACGCAAAGTGCTGATCCTCGCGCTTCAAATGGGCCTTGAATCGTTGAAACCAGCAGGCGGGGAGCACGTTTTATTGGATAACGATCGGATGCGCAACGACCAGCAGCTCGTCCTGGCAGCCGTATCGTGGGACGGCCTCGAATTGGAGTACGCAAGCCCCGCGCTCAAGAGAAATCGCACGGTCGTTCGTGCGGCAGCCCTTAACAACGTGACGGCGCTCAAGTTTGCATCTCTTACTCTTTTGGACGACATAGGGTTCATGCTGACCTTGGTAAGCAAAAATGGCGAAGCGCTGCAATACGGATCGGATCGTGTACGCGGCACCAGAGATGTCGTGGTAGTCGCCGTCAAACAGAACACGTCCGTGTTGAGGTATGCGTTTTTCAAAGAAAGTCCGCAAACTTGAATTCATTTACAGGGGCCAAAATCCTGGGGTCAGACTGTAGCCCACCACCAGTCTCCACCCTATACCTCGTATAGAGTATAAGAGTAGCTGAAACATGCACATTGTCGTTGGAGAGTTTTACGACGAAATTGACGCTGCGAAGAACATCTTGCTGGCCAAGCAGCGCCTGCAGCCAACCTCCCAGCAAGCGATCGTCCCCACCGTGGAAGAAGAAGCAGGACCCGACGAGCCGTCCGTGACCGCCCCGTGTTGTCCGCACTGCGGAAATCTGGACGCGCGCGGACTTTTGGACGATGTGGATTCGCTCGAGGCCATCCACGCGCACAGCGGCCGCCAAGGGCCGCCGCCAGGTCCGTACACGGTGCCGACGTCGATCACGTCGGATTTGCGGGCGGATGCGCCGTCGTACCCCTCGATGTCCATGATGGTTTGCCTCCCGTGCGACAAGACGTTCTCGTATCGAGCCGACGTGTGGCTGTTCTCAGGCGTAGGGCCTGAGAACATGAAGCGAGCATCGCTGGCATTTCTGGCTCGCACCCTTTACTCTGCTTGAGCAGGCAAGCACGCGTGGAAAGACATGCACGGGTCTGTCGGGTAGTTGTCAGATAGTTGTCGGGTGATCGTCCACGAGGTATACATGTGCATACCAAATAGACATTGTCATGTGGTTGTCAGGTGGTTGTACCACTCCCGTCCCACTTCCGGAGGGTCGA
>Ga0302134_10000131_pt1 | contig 26946 bp, 25 predicted proteins | sample CB9_SCM_MG_FD_203123 | JGI IMG/M metagenome (GOLD analysis project Ga0302134, IMG submission 203123) | Marine microbial communities from Western Arctic Ocean, Canada - CB9_SCM | ecosystem: Environmental > Aquatic > Marine > Oceanic | place: Canada: Western Arctic Ocean | collected 2017-09-19
GTTACAAGTTCGATAATGGTGTCGACTGAAGTTTCTTCTTCATCGGCATCCACAATAAACATGAGTTCATAGGGCCTCATTGGGCACCAAACTTCCTTTTGGTCCCGGCGAACCGGGGCCCCAGGACGGTCCTGGAGCAAGGGATAAATTGTGATCTACCAGACTAACGGCAGTAGAACCAGAGTGCGACATGTCTCTAATATCGCACAGGGGTGTGACACTCTTATAGACAACGTCGGACCCGTCGACGAAACAAACTTTAGAAACCGTTAACCGCGGACGGGTTCACTTCGTAATGAAGACTGACATCATCCGGTGAAGGAAACCCATGAACAATTCATACAACCCAATTTCAAGCATCAAGAGCAGCCGCAAACTGCAACTGTTAACCGGTGGTGTAGTAGCGCTGGCGCTCATTTTGTTGGCCGGCTGGTATTTCCTTATCCGCGACGACTCCCCTCCAGGCGTCAACGATGCGGGGCAGATTGCCGCGGTCGAGGACGCCATCGCCGCTGATGTCGCCGAGGTGCCCGCCGAATCACAACCACCCGCGGATGACACCGCCGAAGAAGCACCCGCCCAAGAAGCACCCGCCGAAGTCGGCTTCGATGGCACTTGGTCTATCGACAACTCGATCGGCTCATTCACCGACTTCACGTCGGCGTTTGTTGGCTTCCGTATCGACGAGGAATTGGCCAGTGTCGGCAGTCAGACGGTCGTGGGCCGGACACCGGCGGTAACGGGAACCCTCGAGTTCGAGGGCACCACCATTACCAGCACTCAGATACTCGTCGACATGACTGGGCTTACCACCGACAGTGGCTCTCGCGATCGGCAGATAAAAAGCCAGTCGATCGAGACCAACACCTTCCCTGAAGCGCTGTTCTCTCTTACCTCACCTATAGAGCTTGGTACATTGCCCGGCGATGGCGTCGACGTCAATTTTGATGCAACCGGCGATCTCACCGTGCATGGGGTGACTCGCTCGGTAACCATCCCCCTCAACGCCAAGGTGGTCGGCACTGTCATCGTCGTTACCGGCGAATTTAACTTACTGCTAAGTGACTACGACATCGCCGCTCCCCAAGCCGCCATCGTGCTCACGGTGCAAGACAATGCCGACATGGAGTTCCAACTCTTCTTCACGATGTAGGCAACGCATCGCGACGATGCGGGCGCTACCATCGGACGCTCTGGGAGAGGTGGCCGAGTCAGGTTGAAGGCGCTTCCCTGCTAAGGAAGTAACTGTCGTAAGATGGTTCGAGGGTTCAAATCCCTCCCTCTCCGCCAGATGCGTTGGGCCCGGTGTATTACACACCGGGCCCTTTGCATTCACGGGATCGCTCGCGGGTGGAGGGCGGACGACCCCGTGAAGTCCTGGGTTTTGGTGTGTCCAGAGACACACCACCTAATATTACATTTATGTGTCAATTGTGACAGATGCGCTGTAACTTGTTACCTCCCCCCATCAAATCCATCCCTTCACGTCCGGGATGGCAAGGAGGTTTCACCTCATGGAAATCCAGAAGAAAATCTACGCGCACGCCCTAACTATCGTGATCGCAGGACTCCTCGTCCTCGGCGCCTTTGCCGGCCTCATCAATGGCTTGTCCGGCTCAGCTGACGCGGGAGTTTCAACCGCCACAATCGAACAAGTCGAACTGATCCACACGGTTCCGGCCAGCGGCAATGCCGTCGTCACCGAATCAGTGACCGAAGAACTCCCCTGGATAGAACTAACCATCCCCGGCGAACTCATATTGGCTGCGTACACCGCCACCAACCCCGATGGATGGGTCGAGACAATACTCATAAACCAGCGGGCCGAACCAACCCCAGCACCAGCCGCAGCCTCGGCACCGGTAGCCACACCCACTCCTGCTGTTGAACCCGCAGCGGTTCAAACCGATGGCTGGGACGCACTCCGCCACTGTGAGTCCAGCGGCAACTACGCCATAAACACCGGCAACGGTTTCTACGGCGCTTACCAGTTCACGATCGGTACATGGAACGCCGTTGCTGACATCATCGACCCCACTTGGGTTGGCACCCGCCCCGACCTCGCCTCCCCAGCGGTCCAAGACCAGATGGCGTACGCACTACGCCACACCATTGCGTGGGGTGGTTGGCAACACTGGCCCGTCTGTGGCCGTTTCATCGCCTAGCCCGCTATACAAAATCTAGCGATGACGCCTCAGCTGGACCTGTTGCCAGCGCATAGCCCGACTCGGATTCCCGAGTTGCAGGCCAACTAGGTTTCGCGCCACCCACTGGCAAAGTAGAGTAATTATTCGCAACTAGCGCTCGTAGCTCAATTGGATAGAGCATCTGACTACGGATCAGAAGGTTGGGGGTTCGAGTCCCTCCGAGCGCGCAGTATAAATCCCTCGCCTTAGGCGGGGGATTTTTGCTTTGCGAGCCGTCGGCACCGCAGTTGACTAACCCCGTAACGCCCTCGTGTGGGAAACTCGACGCATCATGAACGCTTCTGATCTTGTTTCTGCCCTCCGGTCCAATATTGGTGACACAGCCGTCCTGACCGGCGCCGATGCCGAACCAGCGTTCACCGACTGGCGCAAGGTGTACTCCGGGTCCGCCATCTGTCTGGTTCGCCCCAACTCCACCGAGCAAGTCTCCGACGTCATGCGCATTTGCCACGACGCTGGCATTTGTGTGGTGCCGCAGGGTGGGAACACCGGTATGTCCGGCGGGGCTACACCGTCAGGTGATCGGCCGACCATCGTCTTGTCGCTCATGCGCATGAACCAAATCGAATCCGTCGATAAGGAGAGGTACACGATTACTACCCAAGCGGGGGTCTCCATTCAGAACCTGCACGAGGCGGCCGCTTCCGTTGATCGACTTTTCGCTCCTGACTGGGGTGCGCGTGGCAGCGCCACAATCGGTGGTGGAATGTCCACCAATGCGGGCGGCAACAACGTACTTCGCTACGGCAATATGCGCGACCAGATTATGGGGCTTGAAGTCGTCCTACCTGATGGTCGGGTCTGGAACGGTCTACGAGCGCTACGCAAAGACAGTTCAGGATATGACTTAAAACAGCTGTTCATCGGGGCTGAAGGCACCCTTGGCATCGTCACCCGGGCCACCGTCAAACTGCATCCAGCTACGCCCAACACACAGTCGGCGTTGGCAGCCCTCACCTCGCTGGACAACCTAGGCGGCCTCTTCGATTTGGCCCGCGAGTACGCCGCCGAATCCGTCACCGCATTCGAACTTGTGCCCAATATGGGCCTCACCCAAGTGTGCAAAGTGTTCGATCTTCAACGACCGATCAGCACCATCGAAGACTTCTATGTACTCATCAAGGTCGCCGCAGCGCAACCGGTCACCGACATGATCGCCGACTTCTTGTCAGCCGCGGCCAACGCTGGACTCATCAGCGATGCGATCGTGGCTGGCACCCAAGACCAAGAAGATCGTCTCTGGATGATCCGAGACGAACTTTCTCCATCGGGCATCTACCAACACCACGCCGTCGGACTCAAGATGGACATCGCTGTACCCATCGACAAAATTGCCGACTATCACGATGGTGTAAGCGCTATCGCCAGCAAGATCGTGCCCCGGGCCTACACCTACGGCTTTGGTCACATTGGCGACGGCAACCTGCACATGATGGTGATGCCGTTTGACGACGACTACGTCGACGAGTTTGTTTCCAAGAAGCCCGAACTCATCGCCGCTATCGACGAGGCCACCTTCGCCTTGGGTGGCACGTTGAGCGCCGAGCACGGGATCGGGCAAGAACTCCGGGCCCGCATCGGTGCCCAGAAGTCCGATCTCGAGTGGGAAATGATGCGCTCCATCAAGGCCATGTTCGACCCAGACGGTCGCATGAACCCCGGCAAACTGTTTCCACCCAGCTAACCAGCTAGACCCTTTTTACTAGCCCAGGGTGAGAGTGTCGAGATCCTTGGCTACGACGATTTCTCCTTCGAAGCCACCTGCTCGGACATCCTGGACAAAAAGCTGCTCGTCCTCTTCAGTCAGAGGCGCCGGAATCAAATGCGTCAAAATGAGTTTGCCGACACCGGCCTCCTTAGCTTGGGCGCCAATGAGTCGCGTGTCGGCGTGATAGTCGAGGATGAACTGCCTCGCCTCGGGTAATGCCTGGATTGCCTCGAACCGCATGGCCTCATAGACCAGTACATCGGCGCCGGCCGCTAGCTCGGCCACTTCACCACACACCAAGGTGTCACCACTGATGGCGATGCTGCCGTCAGGTGAATCGACCCTGTAACCCACGGCATGCGACACCGGTTCATGGCGTACCTGCATGGCCGAAACCCGCAAGTCACCAATACTCCATACTTCGGTGAGCACGGTTGGTAACTCGAATGCAGTGACGTTGACCTGCGGTTTTGTGGCGCGATGGTTGTGCTCGACCCGGACCGCAACATCCTCTTCCCAGGCGTCTAGCATCTTGTCAACAAACCGCTCAGCCGGCCCGGCGGGCAGAACAACAGGCATCGGTAGATTGCCCCCCGCCCGATCCATCACCCAGCGCGACAAAACCAAATCCTGCAACCCCGTAAGATGATCACTGTGATGGTGTGTGACAAAGACCCCATCCAACTGACCGGGCCAAACTCCCATCGCGGCCAACCGCATAAGGGTGGATCGACCAGCGTCAAACTGCAGGTTGACGTCACCGCACTGCACCAACACCCCTGGGCCGGCACGATCCGGCGAAGGAATCGGAGTGCCACTACCCGTAATCGTCACTGAGGTCGTCATACCTTGACCGTAACCCATCCAAATCGCAGTGGTAAGCCCCGCTGAGTGAGGCTTACCACTGCGATTTGAGTGCGGGTGACTAGTTGTTCACCATTTCAGCGGTCACGACCACCCTGAGCACGTCACGACCTGGGCACACGCCTGTATCGACGGATCGAAGCGCAGCGTCGGTTACCACGAAGCCAACACCGGACGGGCACGCGACCATGGCCGACGTCTCGGCCGCTACAAAAACACCTTCATCAGATACCAGCGGCCCGTCAGTGACATAGATATACAACGCATCCGCAGAGTCGTTGCTGACTTCGATGGTTGGTTCGGCGTCAGACCCTCCTACCACTGCCCAAGTGATCCAAAACATCGCGAGGATCACAATTGCGCTGGCGAACAAACCAACAACCCACACCTTCCATCGCGGCCAACCACCGTGATCGACAGGTTCGGTACTCCGCCGCGCCGTCTGGTTTGCTCGCTCAGGCACAGAGTTAGTCACCTGTTGAATCTAACCACCCCGAACCGAACCGGTGGGCAATCATCGGGCCAAGGCCCGATGATTGCCCACAACTTCGTTGTTTGCTGGTGGTTGGTGCCCTAGTTGGAACTGGCCCCGAGGCGTTGAGCTTCTGCCCGGAATTTGGCAACGTTGGTTTCTTTCAACGATTCGTAGCCACGGATGATGTCGGGTAATTCGGCGATGATCACCGCTCGATCGTAGGTATCTACTGAAAGGTCATCCAAGGAGCCCCTGACCATCGATTTGTACTCGTCAATGAGATCCCGTTCAAGTTGCCGATGTTTCGTTCGGCCAAATACATCGGTGGCCTTGCCACGTACACCTTTCAACCGGGCCAGGATTGCAAATGCGGCCGAACCAGTGCGACGCAAACCGATCTTCTTGTCGCGTCCCATACGTCGCATCACTGGTGGATGCAGTTTGTAGGTGATCTTGGCTCCAGAACCAAACTGCTCGCTCACCGCGACAGCAAACTGCTCGGACCGATACAACCGGGCCACTTCGTATTCGTCTTTGTAGGCCATCAACTTGTAGAGGTAACGAGCAACCGCCTCGGTCAATCGAGTGTCGTCACCAACTGAGGCTTCGGCGACTCGAACCGTCTGTACGAACTCGACATAGCTTCGTGAGTAGCCCTGGTTTTGATAGTCAATGAGGTCCGGGACCCGGATAGTCAGCAAGCGAGTAAGTTCGGCCGACGGATCTTCGACCTGCTCCATGAGAGTGGCCACCTGAGGCGAAACGGTAGGCGTCGAGTCAACGGCAACAAGATCGAGTCCATCAACCCACTCCGGATCGAGCACCATCTGGCGACCCGCCCGGAAGGCCTGATGATTCATGTCCACCGCCGTACCGTTGATCTCGATAGCTCGCTCGATCGACGCCGCCGAGATCGGAATTACCCCTGCTTGATATGCGGCCCCGAGCACCATCACGTTGGCAGGTAGTTGCGTCTTAAACAGCGCATCAGACAGCGCTCCCGCATCGAAATACACATTACGTTCGGCCACCGTTGCGCCGTCGATAGCCGTGCGCAACGCGTCCCATTCGGGGTAACTGGTGGCAAGGTCCCGCACCATCACAGCGGTAGGCACCTGGTTAGATGACACAATCGCCACGGTGCGATCGGGTGAAGCTTTGGCAATGTTGATTGGTGTGACAGCGGTGAGCGGGTCGAAGATGAGGAAAGCATCGGCCTCACCACCGCCAATCTTGGTTACCTGATCGCCTGACGCATCAGCACCATGACGAATCTTCATGTGCGCGATAACCGATCCGGCTTTCTGCGACAAGCCGGTCTGATCGAGCCCATGGGCTTCTTTACCATCGAGCATTGTGGCCGTAGCCAACATCTGATTGATGGTCACCACACCAGTGCCGCCTATACCCACCATCACGATGTCGCCTTCGTCGAGTCGATCAGGCTCGGGCAGATCAGCCGACAACGGGGCGAAAAGCACACCCGCCTTTTGTGCGCCGGCGGGATCAGGAATGACCTCTACAAAGGCGGGACAATCACCTTCCATGCACGTGTAATCGAAATTGCATGAGGACTGATGGATCTGCGTCTTGCGCCCAAATTCGGTGTCGGTTGGTTGCACGGACAAGCACGTCGACTTGGCTCCACAATCGCCGCAACCCTCACACACCAGTTCGTTGATGAACACCCGCATGGCCGGATTAACCAGCGTGCCCCGCTTGCGTTTGCGACGCTTCTCGGCCGCGCACTCTTGATCATAAATCAGCACCGTGCAACCAGGAATGTCGCGCAGCAACCGCTGGGCTTCGTCCAACCGACTGCGATCCCAAATCTCAACTCCGGGGGCAAACGACGCGCCCCGCGGATACTTCTTGACGTCTTCGGTAACCACCATCACCTTCGCGGCACCTTCAGCGTGCATGGACCACGACAGTTCGGGCACCGGCATCTGCCCATCAATATTTTGGCCACCGGTCATCGCCACGGCATCGTTGTACAAGATCTTGTAGGTGACGTTGGTGCCAGCAGCAATAGCCTGGCGCACTGCCAGGCTGCCGGAGTGATGAAACGTGCCATCACCAATGTGCTGGAAGCGGTGCTCCATCGACACAAACGGGGCCGCGCCCACCCACTGGATACCTTCAGCGCCCATATGGCAGATGCCGAAATTGTTGCGCTCGGGGACGGTGGCCGACATGCCGTGACAACCAATGCCGCCACCAGCTTCGGACCCCTCGGGGACCCACGTGGAAGTGCTGTGGGGACAACCTGAGCAGAACGCGGCGGTGCGATTGGCGGCCGCATCTACAACCGTAATCGCTATGCGCTTTGGTTCGGCCGGAGTCAAGGCCTCGGCGCCGAATCGATCGCTGAGGAAAGGCCGGAGTAGACCCACCACTAAGTCGGTATCCATTTCACCATGACCAGGGAACCAGTAGTCGCCGGTAGCGGTCCGCTTCCCGAGCACCTGAGGCGCCTTAGCCACACCATAAAGAATACCCTTGACCTGCGATTCTATAAATCCACGCTTCTCTTCAATCACCACAATCGTGTCAAGACCAGCAGCAAACTCACCCAATGATGTGGGCTCCAGGGGCCAGATAACCGTCGGTTTGAAGATCCGGATTCCTCGCCGTTGCAGTTCGTAATCAGACAACCCAAGCTTGTCGAACGCGGCACGGACGTCGTAGTACGTCTTGCCAGCCGCAACAATCCCCAACGTGGCATCGCTAGTAGGAACTGTCGAGTAGTTCAGTCGATTGTGCGCTATCCATTGCTCGGCCGCGGGTAAACGACCGGCGTACTGTTCACGTTCCATCGCCACCGAGCCAGCGCCGATAAGCAAATCTTCCTGCGTGTGCGCCCATGGTTTGCCCTCGAACTCCCACTCGGGTCGAGACACCATGACCCGGCCCGGCCCAACCTTCACCGAGGTATACGCATCGGCCACGTTGGTAACCAACTTCAGCGCCGACCACGAACCGGCATAACGCGACATCTCCAAACCGAGCCGTCCGTAATCGAGAACCTCCTGCACTGTGCCCGGATACAGGATCGGAGTAGCCAAGTGTTGCAACATAAATTCCGACCCCGAGGCCAGAGTCGAAGACTTGGAACTGGGATCATCCCCCGTCACCATCAAAACGCCACCACTGGGATCTACGCCACTGATGTTGGCGTGCATGATCGCGTCGCCTGACCGATCAAGACCAGGCGCCTTGCCGTACCACATACCCAAAACGCCGTCGTATTTGCTTGACCAGTTACGCCTAGCTAGCTGACTTCCCCACACCGCCGTGGCGGCGAGATCCTCATTCACGCCAGGGGTAAAAGTAATGTTGTTGGCATCAAGCTCGGACTGGTTCTGCTCCATCAGAGCATCCACACCACCAACCGGAGAGCCGCGGTAACCACTTACAAATGCGGCATTGGCCAGGCCATCACGCCGATCGGCCCGCAACTGATCGATCAAAATGCGCAACATGGCCTGCACACCCGACATGGCGACATCACCATCGTCGACCCGGAAACGATCACTTAGTTCAAATTCGGCTAAAGCCATGGCAGCACCACCTTCGAAACGATTTCAAGGAAAAGAAGCAACAAAATTACATCGGGGGGATCGGGACATAAATCAACACCACTCTGACAATGCAGTCAGCCAGTGCCACGACATCTAATGTGTCACACAAGGGAACACCGACCTGATGTCGAACCCCTCCCCTGCACCTTCGCACAGACCTGAGTGCATAATCGACCCAAAACCCCGTAACGCTCACAAATCTTCCAGAACTCGAATGAGGCAGCATGACACGTAAAGCCATCGAAGCACCCAGCATCATTCACGCCAACCCGTTGCCGTCGGCCTGCATGGTGGGCCCGATGCTCGAAACCAGCGTGATCCCACCGTTCGACCCCAACACACGCGACATCCCCGAGTCCGTCGATGCTCAGGTCGCCAACCTATTCACCCACATTGGATCCATCCTCGAAGTGGCCGAGGGAACCTGGGACGACATCATCAAGATCACGTTCTTCGTACAAACGGGCGATGTGCGCCCGGCCATTAATGGACCGTGGTTGGAACACTTCCCCGACGCCGAAACCCGCCCCGCCCGCCACACCCAGGTAGTCGGAGGCAACGGCCCAGCAATGGCCAAGTGCAGTTTCACCGCCTACATCGAGCAATAGCCCTAGCCCAACCCTCCCAAACCCTCCCCAACACCCAACTTCGCGCCCCAACCAATTCCCAACTGGTAGGCGTACATGACACCCTGACCCGCCTTTGGGCCTACCAGTTGGATCTTGATGGTTACGTTCGGGGTCTTGGTGGGATGGGGTTGGAGGTCTACGCGTTAGCTTTAGCAAGTGATTCTTTCCATACTCACGGTGCTTGGCGGCATCATCGTTTTGGCTATTGCTGCCGACACTGCTGTCGATGCCGCCGAAGGCGTGTCTAAACAACTTGGCATTTCTCCGATAATCGTCGGTTCTCTCGTCGTTGGCCTCGGAACGTCACTTCCTGAAATGGTCGTAAGTAGCATCGCCGCCGCCCAGCGAGACACCATCGACCTCGCCGCCAGCAACATCGTTGGCTCCAACCTCGCCAACCTCACACTCGCTCTCGGCGCCGCCGCCCTCATTACCCATGTGACCGCACCCCGCGAAATCTTCGTTCGAGAAGGCGGCCTCATGTTGGCCGCCGCCGCGCTCTTCGGCGGGTTCGCTCTCACCGGACGACTCGAACAATGGCACGGCATAGCACTACTGATCGTCATGATTGGAGCCGCAATCATGATTGCTCTCAATGGCCCAGCGGAAACCACTTCAAAAATTGTGCACATCGACCGGCGCAAAATTTCCCAAGCATTTATCACTGCACTGATTGCCCTAATCGGCGTGGTCATCGGTGCACAACTGCTGGTCAGCGGCGCCGTCGACATCGCCAAGGAATTGGGTGTATCCGAAGCCTTAACCGGCCTCACCATCGTATCGATCGGCACCAGCCTGCCCGAGATCGCCACTGCGGTTGCGGCGGCCCGCCGCGGATCAGTTGAACTCATCATCGGCAACGTCTTCGGCTCTAACATCTTCAATGCCCTTGCCGTCGGCGGCGTCGCCGGAATACTGGGAACAGGTGAGATCGTCGAAACCACCAACACCAGTTTGTGGATCATGATCGGAGTCTCAGCCATCGTGCTCACCGTCGGCCTTGTCGGACGTGGCTACAGCCGCTCAACAGGAATCGCCTTACTGCTCGCCTATCCGGTCATTCTCATATTCGCCACTTAGTTTCTTGCTCTTCGCCCATGTGGGACTTTCCCCTTATTGGCTCGTCGCTTTCGCCGGTTCGACTTCGGCGTCTACTATCACCAGCAGGCCTAGGAGGTCTTGATGAGCCTGTACTACGTGCAAAAATTTCTCTACGAAATCAACCGTAGCGAAACCGTCCGCGACCAGTACTTTGCTGATCGGACCGGATCGCTAGCCTCCTACGACCTCACCGACGAAGAGGTCCGCTCCCTCGTCGAACCCGACATTGGGATGCTCTTCCACATGGGTGTCAACGGTCAAATCCTCATGCACTTCGCCCCCTTGCACGGCATTGAGTGGTTTGACTACCTCCGGCTTATGCGCGAAGGTATCGCCGAACACGGCCCCGTCCGTGCTGGGGTATACGCCATAACCGGTTATGAGGGAGTCGACAATCACGCCGACAACCTCGGTCAACAAAGCCACGCCATCGATGGTGTCCCAAGCACAACGTCAGCTACAGAGGAGTCCTGAAATGCCACTCGTTTATGCCGGTGTTTGTAGCCACGCCCCAGGCATCGTCGGACGATCCGACCAAGCCGACCCCACCATTCGCAACGAGTTATACGCCGCATTCGACCAAATGCGCCAGGGCATCGAAGCCACCAAACCCGACGCACTTGTCGTCGTTGCCGCCGAGCACTTCGCCAACTTCTTCATGGACAACATGCCCAGTTTCGCCATTGGTATGGCCAATTCTTACACCGGCCCCATAGAAGATACGGCCTGGCTCGGAATCGACAAAACGAAGGTCCCCGGCAACGCCGAACTCTCCAAACGTTTCATCAAAGAAGTAATGAACACTTCCGATGTGGCCTACGCCGAAGAATGGCAATTCGACCACGGCATCATGGTTCCGCTTCACTTCCTCACTCCCAACTACAACCTCCCCATCATCCCGGTCAACATCAACTGCCAAGGTCCGCCGCTTGCGCCACTGCACCGATCCTGGGCCTTTGGTGAGTCACTCCGTGCCGCAGCCGACGCGCTTCCAGAACGCATCGCAATCGTTGGCACGGGCGGTATTTCGCACTGGCCTGCCACTCCCGACTCCGGGAAGATAAACGAACCATGGGATGCTGAGTTTCTCGACCGATGGTGCCGCAACGATCGCGACGCCCTACTCGACTACGACGACACCACTATTTATGCCGATGCTGGTCAGGGCGGGTTTGAAATCCGCACGTTTATCGCAATTAGCGCTGCCGCAAAGCAGGCACCCGGCACCGTGCACTTCTACGCACCTATCCCCATATTCGCCGTGGGTTGCACGATCGCCAGCTACGCCATCTAGATCAACGGGCCGCTCATCGGCACCGTTAAAAGCAATCAGCGTGATTGTCGCACCTGATTGCTGACCCCTTCGACTACTTCGCCGACAGCTACACGCGTGGTTTCGCCGGTGGAACGATCGGTAAGTTCAACCTCACCATCGTCCAACGCTCGAGGCCCAATCGTAATACGCAGCGGAATGCCGATGAGTTCAGCATCAGCAAACTTGACCCCGGCTCGGCCAGCACGGTCGTCGAGAATTACGTCGATGCCCTGAGCGAGAAGCTCGGCGTACATGGCTTCGGCGGCGGAGACCGATGCATCATCCTTCATGTTGACGATGGTGATGACCACCTCGTACGGCGCAATCGACATTGGCCAAATGAGACCATTGTCGTCGTGATGGGTTTCGGCCGCGGCAGCCATGCCACGCCCAATACCGATGCCGTACGAACCCATGACAATCGGCACATTTTTGCCATCTTGATTGATAACAGTGGCACCCATGGCCTCGGCGTACTTCGTCCCAAGTTTAAAGATATGACCGGACTCGATACAGCGAACAATCTCGAGGGTTTCGCCACAATCGGCACAGTTCTCGCCCGCTTTTACCTCGCGAAGATTAGCCCAATCGGTCACGGCAATGTCACGCTCTACATTCACACCACGCCAGTGCCAATCGTCCTCGTTAGCTCCGGTGGTCATCGAGGTGCGGCCACGAAGCGCTTCGTCGGCCACAATCTTGAGCCCCTCAACACCGACGGCGCCGAGGCTTCCGGGGTTGGCACCCAACGTCTTAAGCACCTCTTCGGCGGAGGCCGGACGCATAGCAATGGCTTGCGCCGTGTCCTTGAGTTTTTGTTCGTTCAGTTGATGATCGCCACGTAGCAAGGCGATAACTAGTTCGTAATCGATCACCATGATGAGGCTCTTGATCTGATGTTCCGCGGTAGCACCGCCATCGAACTCGGCCAACGCCTTGATCGTACGAACGCCGGGTGTCGCAAACTTCTCTGGCGCGTCAAATTCGGCTCCATCTGCCACCGCGGTGAGGGCCGAGGTGGCTCGCTCAACATTGGCCGCATACCCACACGAGCAGCGGATGACATCGTCTTCGCCTGCAGGTGACGGAACCATGAATTCGACCGAATCGCTGCCACCCATCGACCCCGAGGAAGCTTCAACCGGGAAAGCCGGAAGGCCACAGCGTTCAAAAATACGCAGATACGCGGCATGGTGCGCATCGAAGGCTGCGTCGAGGCCTGCCTGATCGAGATCGAGGCTGTAACTGTCCTTCATGGCAAACTCGCGCACCCGCAAAAGGCCACTCTTCGGACGAGCTTCGTCACGGAACTTAGTCTGGATCTGATACCAGATCTGGGGGAACGCTTTGTACGAGTTGAGTTCGGTGGCCACGCTGGCAAAGACCTCTTCGTGGGTCATCCCGAGCGTTGTGTCGGCGCCCTTGCGGTCGGTGAAGCGAAACATTTCTTCGCCCATGGTTTCCCAGCGGCCTGACTTCTTCCAGATCGACGCGGGGTGCATAGCTGGGAGCAAGAACTCTTGACCGCCAATCGCGTTGATCTCCTGTCGGACAATCGCCGCCACTTTTTCGTGGACTTTCCAGCCAAGGGGCAGCATCGAGTAGTGGCCCGCATGCAACTGACGCATGAAGCCGCCACGAATGAGCAGTTTGTGACTTGCCGCCTCGGCATCAGCCGGTGCATCACGAAGAGTAGGAATAAAGAGCTTTGACCAACGCATAGCGACAAACGCTAGCCGCATCAAACCACCGCCCTACCCCCGTTTCCCAAATCCCGGCGATTTGACCCGCTGATGCGGGGGTAAACGCTGGGGTTTGGGGAAGGGAAAGAGGAAGGAGGAGTCTACTGGGGCGGTGCCGGTGCGGGTGGACGATCGGCTGTTGGTGCTGGTGGTAGCTCTTCCAAATCGGTTCCGCCGCCACGCATCGCCTCGGCTATGCCACTTACCGCACCCAATATCCCGGCAAAATCAGTAGGCACAATTAGCTTGGTGGCTTTACCGTCACCCAAAGCACTGAGCATTTCGAGGTACTTAACCGCCAACAACTCGTTGTCGGGTGCTCCATCGTGGATGCCCTTAAATTCTTGACGAATCGCCTCACCGCGACCAGTAGCAACCTGTTCGAGTCGGAAGCGTTCGGCCTCGGCCTCGGTACGTACCGCCTGAGCGGAACCTTCGGCGGCGAGAATCTGTTGCTGGCGGCGACCCTCGGCGTGCAAAATCGTGGCCTGCTTGTCGCCCTCGGCCCGAGTTATTTCGGACTCACGGAAACCCTCCGCCTCGGTGACGGTGGCACGGCGAGTACGTTCGGCCTTCATCTGCTCGTGCATGGCGTTCATGACGTCGATGGGAGGATCGATGCGTTGGATCTCGACACGAACGACACGAACGCCCCACTTGTCGGTGGCTTCATCAAGAACGTGCCGAAGTTGGGTGTTGATGCTGTCGCGCGACGTGAGGGCGTTGTCGAGGGACAGATCGCCGATCAAGTTACGCAAGTTGGTCTGGGCCAGTTTGGTTATGGCTAACACAAAGTTGGCGATGTTGTACACCAACCGTTGCGGATCAGTGGGCTCGTAGAACACCACGGCATCAACAGACACAACCACGTTGTCTGCCGTGATTACCTCTTGCGGCGGAACATCAACTACCTGTTCGCGCATGTCGACGAACTTGATCGAATCGATGAACGGAATGAGAATATGCAGCCCAGGTTCAGCGGTTCCCTTGTACTTACCTAGTCGTTCGAGAATGCCTCGCTGATACGGGCTGACGATCTTTATCGCCGAGAACAAGAACGCGAAAATAACTAGGACAATCGGGATGAAAATAATGGCAATCATGCTTACCTTTCAGCGCCACGCGAGGTGACAGTAACGGCCGAGGTGGCCAAACAACTAGAGAACTATGGTGCCCAACGAAACAGGTCGGACGATCACACGGGTACCACGCATTTTGAGTACTTCGATTTCCATGCCTACGGCCAGACCTGATCCGTCGTCGGTTTCGGCCGGCCAGATCTCGGTACCAATCTGGACTTCGCCAGCACCGGTAGACCCGGCGGGGATTGCGTCAATAACGGCGCCTTTGAGACCCACCAGACGCGATGCCCCAACGCCTAAGAGGCGGGGCATGTCGGACAAGTTGTGACGGAAAAACTTCCACATTATGACGAACAACACGATGCCGCCCACAATAAAGATGACCCACTGGATAGAAATCGGAGCGCCAGCAAATCCGACGATCGACGCGATAAAGGCACTAACGCCAAACGGCAACAAAACAAACCCTGGTAATGCGAGTTCGCCCGCCACGAATAGAAAGGCGGCCACTAACCAAATTAGACCCATCACTTCTGGTTCCATGAACTAAACCTAGCTCATTTTGGCCAATATTTCAGGTCGCTTACCTTAATTTCTACGCCGGAACCTGCACCAGTCAGTCAACTGCCGGAAGGGTGAAATAAGGCAGGAAGAACTGAACCAACGGACCGATTGAAAGGGTGAACCACGCCGTACCAAAACCAGCCGTACCACCCAACAGCAACCCGAGAATCAGCACGGTAACTTCGATACCTGTGCGAGCCTTCCAGATTTCGACACCGCGACGATTGATGGCTGTCATCAATCCATCACGTGGGCCCGGGCCAAGGCCACCGCCGATGTAGAGCCCCGATCCCAGCCCAATTACGACCGGACCGCCGACCATCATCGCAACGCGTAACCACATCGCATCGGGCTCACCAAGCCACGGCGACACAATGTCCACCGTCGCCCCAATGATTACCGCATTGAGCACGGTTCCCAGGCCCAACTTTTCCTTCAACGGGATGAACAGCAATACGACAAAGACACCCGTCAACATGATCACGGCGCCAAACGAAAGCCCCGTCAATTCTGAGATGCCTTCGTGGAACACATTCCATGCGCCGTTGCCCAAGAATGCCTGTTTCATCAGCGTCACGCCGACGCCAAAAAGCACCAGACCTAGGCAGACTTGAGGAAGACGACGCACGATCTGTCGCCATGGCATGGTGATAAGCACCAGAGCACCCTAACTGCGCAGCGTCACACCAATTGACATAGATTTCGGCAGCGATCAGCCCTCTCGTCCCAAGCGGGCCAACGGTTAGTCGACCGCACGTCCGTAAAGCGCTAGCTCATCAGCGGTTTCGTCATCAACGTGGTAGGTCTCGTCGTCGTTGGGAAATGCACCGCTTCGAACATCAGCGGCAAACTCGCTGAGTGCTTCGATACTGGCTGAATTGATATCGGCGTACTTGCGCACAAACTTTGGAACGAACCGATCTTCGATGCCAAGCACATCGTGAAACACCAGGACCTGACCATCGCAGCCGCCGCCGGCGCCGATACCAATGGTCGGGATATCGATGGCGTTGGTCACCATGTTGGCTACAACATCAGGAACACCTTCGACCACGATCGCAAAGCAACCCGCATGCTGAAGGGCCTTGGCCTCTTCGACGAGTTGCAGCGCAGCTTCGGTGCTTTTTGCTTGCACTCGAAAGCCCCCGAAGGCATTGACCGACTGTGGAGTGAGGCCCACATGGCCCATGACAGGAATTTCGGCCGCGACGAGTGCTTCGACCATCGGGATGCGGTTGCGTCCGCCTTCCAGTTTGACGCATTGAGCGCCGGCGCGAATCAATTTGGCGGCATTACGAACAGTTTCTTTGACGGAAACGTGATAGCTCATCCAGGGAAGATCGCCCACGATAAGCGCATCGGGTTTGGCTCGAGCGACGGCGGCGGTGTGATGGGCCATGTCGTCGGTAGTGACCTGCAACGTGTCTTCGTACCCGAGCACGACCATGGCTACAGAGTCGCCTACGAGAATCATGTCGGCGCCAGATTCGGACACCATCCGTGCACTAGGCGCGTCGTAAGCGGTGATCATGACCATGGGGTCAGATCCATCGCGAACTTTGCGAGAGGCAATTGAAGGCACAGTATTGCGAGCCATAAGTTTTCTCCTTAACCCCGTCCAGTGCATGAGCTACCGGCAGTTGTAGACAGTGTAGAGGAAAACGTCAACCCGCCAAGCAATTTCTCCTAAGTGAGCCCGGAACGGAAGTGCAGGGCGATAAGCGCCGTGCCTATCAGCCGTAGGGAGTCGCACTAGCGGTGCGGCGAATAGGCCTAGTGGTTGGGCAGGGGAAAGCTTCTTCTGAGGTGATTGAACGCACACGAGGGACATGCTTCTACTTCGTAAACCGTGAAGTTTCCTTTGCGTTGCAGTAATCGACCCCATTCGCCCTCGGTAGCCACACACCGTCCATGAGCGGGCAACCTTGGTCCGAATACGTACCGGACGGTTACCAGGTCTGCTTTCTCACAGATGGGGCATTCGTCGTCGGTTGGCGTTCCGATCTCGCGTGCGGCGCGCACTAACTCGGGGTGCGAATCACATACTTCGTGTACCGCCAATTCGCCGGAGTGAAACCGTTGCACTACGCCCAAGCGGGCGAGGCGGTAGTCGATTACGCCATTGACTGCCGTGGTGGCGTCGACAGCATTGGGGCGGATGGGCATGGGTGCGACCGTAGTTGATCTGACTTGGGAACCGCTAGCTCTCGGTGGTCAAGTTCTGTTGGGGGTCACGAAACGTCTCAACTATGGCTAACGCATCTGCCTCGGTTAGTGGTCCGTGATCAAACCGGTATTCGCGGAACGCTTCAAGAACTTCGCCCACAACACGGCCGCTCTCGATACCAAGAATCTTCATGACCCGTTCACCACCAAATGGCATCGAGTAGTCGTCAAGGTCCTCGGTCTGCGCTAAACGGTGGAGGCCAGCGCTGGCCTGATCGATGACCTTGCGCAAGTCGGCGTTGGGGTGGGCTTCGTTGAGTAACTCTGCCAACAACATCGACCGGTTTCGGTCGCGTCCAATTCCTGCGGCCCATCGACGTAAATTGGGATCATCGCCGACCGCTTTTCCTAGCGTTGCGGTTCCCCCAATAATGCGACCGATTTGTTTACCCTCATCAGCCGAATAACGACGTTGACGCGCCCACGTTTGCCCGCCATCAACGGTCGGTTCGATGTGATCGCCAACCAGGTCAAACCAAGCCAGCGCTGCTAACCGGCCAATAGGATCATTGCTGTCTGTGCCTTGCAAAACTTTCAATGGTGCATTTTCACCACTGACCAAAACCTTGCTTACGCCTGGCATCATCTGCGCCAACACACCACTTGAGGCCAACAAATGGAACCCCGGACCAGGGTCAGCCGTAGCCAACAATTTGTCGAATTCATCGCGCACTCGCTCAACCGCAACGATGGATATTCGATGGGCCAAATCAGTCATCGCTACAACAAGTTCGTCAGTCGGGATCATGTCGTACCGGGCGATGAAACGAGCTGCTCGCAACATACGCAACGGGTCATCAGAGAATGACTGCATGGCGCCAATCGGGGTGCGCAACACGCCTTCTGCTAGATCTCCAACTCCGTCAAATGGGTCCACGAGTTCACCGTCGGGTAGCTCGACCGCCATGGCATTGACGGTGAAGTCGCGGCGGGAAAGATCGGCTGATATCGCGGTGGAAAACTGCACGGATGGTTTACGTGACGATGCTTCGTAAACCTCTTCTCGATGGGTTGTTACCTCTATGTCGCGATCGTTAATACGACATCCAATCGTTCCGAAACGTTCTCCTTGGGTCCACACGGCATCGGCCAAGTCGGCGACAATGCGTTTGGTATCGGCCGGGGTGGCGTCGGTGGTGAGATCGATGTCGATGTTGTCAAGCGGCGTGTCGAGCCAAAGATCGCGTACCACCCCACCGACCAAATACAGACGAAACCCAGCAGCGCGAAATGCCCGACCAAGATCGGCCACCTCGTTAACGACAACCGGCAGATTGGTGAAACTCATGGACTCGGCACGTCAGAAACAAATCGTGCTGCCCTTTGCACAACGTCGTCACCTGGACCGGTACTGGATGATGCCTCGGTTTTTAAAGAGAGACCGAGCAACGTGGCCAGTGATGCTTGTGTGGAAGCAAACAGCGCATCAAGGTCGTAGCCACCCTCTAGGAAGTAGATACAGCGCCCAGGAGGGGCAAGGGCGGTAATGCGTTGTACCAGCACACCAAAGTCACCGGCAGTCAGTCCAAGATCGCTCAACGGATCAGCACGGTGGCCATCAAATCCGAGCGATACCAGCAACCAATCGGGTGCAAATCGTTCGACCGCAGGGACGACGACGTCGTCTACTGCAGCCCGGTACGTGTCGCCAGCCGCACCTGCCGGCAGCGGAATATTAATGGTCGCCCCTAATCCAGCCCCGCGCCCGCGCTCGTCAAGAGCACCCGATCCGGGATACCAGGGGTACTGATGTGTCGACACAAAAAGTACATCGTCACGGTCGTAAAAAATGTCCTGCGTGCCATTTCCATGATGGGCATCAATATCAATTATCGCCACCCGATCGCCGCGCTCAGTGAGTGACTGTGCGGTCACCGCCACATTATTAATTAGGCAAAATCCCATAGAGGTAGCCCGAGTTGCATGATGACCAGGCGGACGCACCGCACAAAATGCTGCCTCGCTCTCTCCTCGGTCCAACGCGTCAATTGCCGTCAATCCAGCGCCGGCAGCCAACCGCGCCGCTAGTAGTGAATCATTACTCATCGCCGTATCGGGGTCAATCCTCCCGCCACCAGCACCATCGATCGTCACCAACCGATCAATCATCTCGCCGGTATGGACCCCAAGGCGTTCCAAATCAACCGGCGTTGGAGCTAGGCGTATTAGACCCTCTTCAAAATCGGCAAGGGCCCGCTGCACCGTCGACAGTCGGGCGGGCCGTTCGGGGTGCGAAGAGCCAGGATCATGATCAACACACCGATGATCGGTAATCACAGTAAGCACACCACGACACTACCGACCGGCGGCCTGTGCGCTTGGACATTTGTCCAGAACCGACAACTTGGCCTCCATCCCGTACTCTTCTCGCATGCCTTTGGGTAGCAATCACCACGAGTACCAACTCGATGCCTCTCGTTTTCACATCACCCCGTGGCAGGACGATCCATCGATTGCCCTTGTGGTACCAACTGGTTCCACGCAGCCCAATGCCACCGATGTCACCGAACTCCGTGCTCACCTCCCACCCTTAGGATTTTCCTCAGCTGTCACCACAGCATTAACGCCAACAGCACAACAGCCATTTCTCGAAAACGGGTTCCAACACATGGCCTCATTGGCCCTTCTTGTACACAACCTTGAGACGACCTCAGCCAAGCCCGTCGTTCCGGGTCTTCGCATTCGCCGCGGCACCCGACGCCACCTCACCCCTGTCCTCGCCCTCGATGCCAAATGTTTCCCTCCCGAGTGGCTATTTACCGAGTCACTTCTTCACGATGCTCTCCGCGCTACTGCCGCATCTCGTTACCGCATCGCGAGCAGAGACGGAACGATTCTGGGTTACGCAATCACCGGCTACACAGCAGGTCATGGCTACCTTCAGCGCCTGGCAGTAGAGCCCGCGGCGCAACGCCACGGCATAGCTAATCAACTTGTAAATGACGCGATCCATTGGGTCAAACAAAACAACGGTCAAGATCTCACCGTCAACACCATTACCACCAACACCAGCGCACTTGACTTCTATCTTCACCTCGGTTTCCTACGAGCCACCGCCGGCCTCGACGTGCTCAGAATTGACCTTCATACCTCATCTCGCCAACCCCACGTGACGACAACTCAGGGGAGGGCCCAGGCATGATCTACCGATGGCTCAGCCGCTTGGTGCTGACTCTTATCCTGATCGTCAATTGTTTTCCCTTGGCAGCCGGCGCGGAAACAGCTACTGAAGCCACTCCTATCACCTCCGAACCGTCGGCCACATCAGGTTCACTTGATCTGATCGGCCAAACAACAAGTGCCACAGACTTCACCGCCACCGTGCGCTCAGTCGTTAATGGATCCGCGACCATTGACATAACCGTTTACCGCAAAAACAGCAACCGAGAATCCCTACGAGCAAGTATCGCAGGCAGTCCGTTGGGCACTCCGCTCGATACCACTAAACCAATCACCCTCTCTCAAAGTGGACTCATTGAGGCCTCCGTTGCGCTGGCCACGCCAAGGTCAACCAACACCAACCTCAAGGCCATCGATCTCGCCACCCCCGGCGTCTACCCCGCGGTGGTTTCGCTGCGGTCAACCAACGATTTACTCCTCGATTCGTTCATCACCCACATCGTGGTTGCCCCCGCCGAACCAGTCGAAGCGATTCGAGTTGTGACGGTCTTGGAACTCAATGCCGAACCCGCTCTTCAAGCCGACGGATCACGCACGCTAAGTGACGCCACCCTCGGCGACCTCGAGGCCCTTGTCGCCGCGGTCACCAACCAGCCAAACGGTCCTCTTCATTTGGGCATCACTCCGGAGACCCTTAACGCCCTCCCTTCGACCACTGGACTTCTGGCAACGAGTAACCAGATCGACATTCTTCCTCGTCCCTACGTCGACATTGATACCACCGCTTGGTATGACGTTGGTCTAGACAGCGAGTACATCGGCATACTCAGCACTGGTCTTAACGCAGCCAATGGCGCCACTGGATCTGTTCCGGACATGACCATTTGGCCGGCGCAAGAATCGCTCAACCCTCGGGTCCTGAGTTACCTAGGTGCCCTTGGTGTTGAGCAAGTCCTCTTTCGCGAAGACCACCTCGAACCTCTGCCGACAGACACATTCCCTCTCACCCTCACCCAAAAATTCGACATAATTGACGCTAACGGCCGTCGATTTACGAGCGCCGTAATTGACACCCAAATCAGCGACCGATTCCCACGCGGCACCGATCCCGAACTTGCCGCTCACCAACTCCTCGCCGAACTCTCGGTTCTGTACTTTGAACAACCAGGGGTTGAGCGCGGCATCATCATCACTCCCCCCCATGACTGGCCCATCTCCGCCCCGTTTCTCAGTGAGCTACGTCACGGACTCACCACCAATCCCTTGCTCGTGGCCACTGACCTAAGCGATTACTTCTCCAACGTCTCTACTGCTTTCCATGCGGGTCAGGCTCTAACGCTTGGGCCCAACCTGATTCGCCATATGGTCGAAACGCCACCCAACAATATCGAAGCATTTGCCCGCTCCTACGCCGATACCCAGGCGACCATATTTTCGCTCCGCAGCCTCCTCGGAGCCGACCATCCCTTCCTACCCAGCCTCGACGAACGCCTTCTCGTCTCAGCATCTTCTGCTCTAAGCCAGGAAAAAGCAGCGCAGTACATCACAACCATTCGTAACGACATAACCGCCATCACCGACCACATTGTGATCGGCGAACCACCGCGACGCATTACCTTTGCCTCTCACTCTGGTCGATTCCCACTGACCATCGAAAACGCGTTGGACACACCCGCCGCTGTACTCATTGGCCTATCGAGTGACAAACTCGGATTCCCCGATGGCTCCGAACAACCGTTCACGCTAAACCCAGGAACAAACAAAATTGAACTGCTTGTTAATGCGCGTTTATCCGGCGACGCCACACTACAAATCGTGGTTACCTCTCCGGATCGAACCATTCACCTCGGCGACTACCGCAGTACGGTCCGCACCACCGCACTAAACGGTGTCGGTCTCATAATCGCCATCGTTGCCCTAGTGTTTTTGGCGGTTTGGTGGCTTCGAACTCACAACAGCCGCCGCCCAAATCCTGATCTAATTTTCGTTCCGGATTCCACAACCGAATCCACTGGCTAACCTGTCCGATCATGAGTTCCGAACCAACCGTCCGTATTGTCACCGATAGCGCTTGCGATCTTTCTGTCGAAGAGACCACCACTAACCGAATTGGCGTGGTCCCACTTACCATTCGATTTGGCAACGATGAATACATCGACATAGAAGAAATTAGTCCCAAGTCGTTTTATGAGAAAATGGCAGCCACCGACATCCTCCCTGCGACGGCAGCACCGTCAGCGGGAAAGTTCGAACAAGAATTCCGTCGTATGGCCGCCGAGGGAGCCACCGCCGTGGTGTGCATCAACCTCTCACTCGAACTATCAGCCACCGGACAAGCAGCCCAACAGGCAGCTGACTCAATCGGTGACGACATCGATGTACGAGTTGTCGATTCCACGACCATCACCGCGGGCCTCGGAACCATCGTTCTCCGCGCCGCCGAAGCAGCGGCCAGCGGCGCGACCGCCGACGAAGTCGTGGCCCTCGTCGAACAGCTTCGTACCCGCACGCGAGTCTTTGGCGCACTCGACACCCTCGAGAACCTTAAGAAGGGGGGCCGCATTGGTGGAGCAAAAGCGTTACTCGGGTCGGTATTGAACATCAAACCAATACTTAACCTGAGCAGTGGCGCGGTAAGTGAGGCCGGCAAAGAACGCACCCGCAAGAAAGCATTGAAATGGTTATGCAACGAGCTCATGTCACACGACTCGGTGAGCGATGTAACCGTCATTCACGGCGCTGCTGATGATGTCGACGACTTTCACGCTCAGGTAAGTGCCTTGTTTCCCGATCGCGAGATACGCATCAACTTGGTTGGCCCGGTCATCGGCGCACATGCCGGTCCTAGGTTAATGGCCATCGCATTCACCGTCGACTCCTAGACGTTCGTCGGTTAGTACATGTCTAACCCCTCTGCCTCCAATCTGACCGGTCGTCCCGGACTTAGACTTGGTGACCGTTATGTTCTTACCGCTCTACTGGCCACCGGCGGAATGGCCGAGGTGTGGGATGCACGAGACGAGGTCCTTGACCGGCGCGTTGCGGTAAAAATACTGCACCGGCACCTATCGCGTGACACCACTTTCTTGGCTCGCTTCACCACCGAGGCCAAGGTTGCGGCCCGCATCCAACACTCTGGCATAGTGTCCATTTTTGACACGGTTTCGGAAGACTCGCCGGCCGGACGCATCGAAGCCATCGTCATGGAGTTGCTCGTGGGTGTCGATCTACGAAAGTTTCTAGACGACCACGGGCCGTTAACCGTCGCCGCCACCGTGGACCTCGGCGTCCAGGTCGCCGATGCACTCGGTGCCGCCCATCAGACCGATTTAGTGCACCGCGACATCAAACCGGGCAACATCATGATGGTCGACGACAGACGCATCAAAGTCACCGACTTCGGTATTGCCAAGCCCAGTGCAGGTGCCGACCTCACTGAACAAGGTTCCCTCGTCGGCACAGCCAAGTACCTGGCCCCTGAGCAGGTCACGGGAAATTCGCTCGATCATAGAGCTGACATTTACGCCCTTGGTGTGGTGTTATTCGAGTGCCTCGCAGGGCGGCCACCCTTCGTCGAAAACACGAGCCTGGCCACGGCTATGGCTCGACTAAAAGGCGAACCGCCACGCGTACGCAGTTGGCGTTCTACGGTCCCTCCCTGGCTCGACGACATCATCGCTCGCTCCATGGCTCCACAGCCCGACCAGCGGTTTGCTGATGCAGCCGAATTCCGCGCCGCACTGCTGGAACACGACCCGTCCGCTCCGCTACCAACCCCTGCCGTCCCAATCATCGATCGCACCATTGTGGGAGATGCGGTTGGCCCCGTCCCCTCTCAGCCATCTACTTCAGCGGCACGATCCTCGGCCACCTTTATTCGCAATGAACGCCGGTGGTTGGTCCCCATAATGTTGCTAGTGATCATCGCTGGGGCCCTCGCTGTTGCCGGTGCACTTATTGGGAGCACTGACACTGGGCGCGACGTGTTCCATCGAGCTCGCGATGTAGTAGGCATCGACTCTGAACCTGATGTTGCCGTCACTTCCGACAATGAAACACCTGATAGCTCAGAGGTAGTAGACGACACCAACGCAGACAACGCTGATCTTCCCCTTCGCATCGTCAATTTGATCAGTTTTGATCCAGAAGGTTCTGGCAATCCCGGCGAAAATGATTCACTCACCCCCCTTCTTGTTGACGCCGACCAAACCACGGTCTGGACAACCGAGGGGTACAGCACCCGCCAATTCGGCAACCTCAAGTCCGGCGTTGGCGTCATCGTGCAACTCAATCAAGTCACTGCTCTAGCAACCCTCGTGGTCCACTCCCCCACCAAAGGTTGGGCTGCACAGATTTATGTAACCGACGCCGAAACCGTGCCAGTAACCCTCGAACAGTGGGGTGAACCCATCGCAACACAAGCTGGCATAACCGACCAAGCCCGCATCGACCTGGGTGGCCGCAACGCCCAACATATCCTCCTCTGGATCACCGATCTTGGAGATGGCCCACCCAACCCCCGCTTCAAAACCGCCATCAGTGAGCTCAGCATCATTCCTTCTTGATTGCTCTTCGCCCACGAGGCTCATCACTGGACGGCCGAGGACACGGCCACACTTCTTGCTCTTCGCCGCCGAGGCGCTCTTCTATCACTTGCCCCTTGATTCTCTGCAACTACGATTTGACCTATCAAGACGGAACTGGATGACGACGCGCTAGTGCGCGCGGCTCAAGACGGGGACCAGCGCGCCCTCGACACGTTGCTACGACGCCACTACAACCAGATGTATGCCATCTGCCGACGTATGACCGGCAATGACGCCGACGCCGCCGACGCCACGCAAGAAGCACTCATAACCCTCACAAAACGTCTCGATCGATTCATGTTCAAATCCAAGTTCACCACATGGATGTACCGCGTCACCACCAACTCTTGCCTCGACGAAATGCGTCGCCGCGGCCGCCGACCAATTCCAGGAATTCCCGATGAATCAATGCTCGAAGCTGACGGTTCTATAAACATTGATACTGAGATTGTCGACCGCCTAGAACTCGACGCCGCCCTGGCCACACTGCCTCCCGAATTTCGTGCCCCTGTCATACTCCGGGATCAACTTGGAATGGATTACGCCGAGATTGCTGCCACCCTCGAAATTCCCCCGGGTACCGTTCGATCTCGTATTGCGCGAGGCCGCCAACGATTAGCTGAACTTCTTGGGAACCAGGACGACCCCACCCCACGTCTAAACAAAGACCGATCATGAGTACGCACAACGACTTCGAGGCCATTTCGGCCTACCTAGATGGCGAGGCAACAACCGACGAGGTGACGCGCATTGAGGGGTCCCCCAAACTCCTTGCCCAAGTCGCAGAACTTCGCAGCCTCTCCTTACTTGGCTCTGCGCCGGTTTCTTTTCCCTCTGAGGCGGTTCGCGATTCAGCTATTGCGGCCGCTCTTGCCGTTTCCGCTACCGCTCCCAATGTAACCTCCCTAACCGCTGCCAAAGCCCAACGATCACGTGTCGCTATGAGGTGGGCATCGGTAGCCGCCGCGGTGGCCGTCGTGATGTTGGCTGTGCCTTTTGTATTCTCGGGATCAGACAGTTCTGATTCCTTTAGTATTGCCAGTGACATCACAGCAGACTCGGGTGATTCTGCCGCAGACGCAGAGATTGCTGGTTCGATTGCTGCGGATTCCACCAGCGATGAATCCGGGGGTGCCTTGGAGTCAGCGCCCGCCGCAACTGAGGCCCTCGTTGATGCCCGGGCCGAGTCCAACGAAGATCCAGCCACAGCTCTATCCTTAGAGTTCCCTGAGGATGAGGTTTACACAGCAGAATCCGTGGCCGAAGAACCACCATCTGAAATCACGTTTGACAACGGTGTAACCGGCGACGACCAGGGCAACAGTGGGGTAGTCGGACGACACATTATGTTGGACCAACTCACCAAGACCGATGTTGCCAATGACGTAGTTGCGCAACTGCTGTTCGATGCCCCTGATAAATCTGACAACACCGCCCCCGAACCGATGCCTTGTAGTAGCGCCTTAGGGCCAATTTCTGAATCAGTCGTCTTCACCATCGTCGCCGACCGTGACGTGCTTATTCTTGTGCAAACGGTTGAAGGAATCCCGATCTACACAGCCCTTTCTTTAACGGACTGTGTAGTAATCACTGATGCCGAACCGCTGCTCTAACATCCGATTGTGTTATTTGCCGGGTGCTACGCCGGTGCTCGTGCTCTAGGCTGCGAACATGACCGATGCGTCGACTCCCGAACCAATTTCAAGCGATGCTCCTGTCCAAAAGGCAGCCAGCATCCCCGGA
>Ga0302134_10000133_pt1 | contig 26884 bp, 22 predicted proteins | sample CB9_SCM_MG_FD_203123 | JGI IMG/M metagenome (GOLD analysis project Ga0302134, IMG submission 203123) | Marine microbial communities from Western Arctic Ocean, Canada - CB9_SCM | ecosystem: Environmental > Aquatic > Marine > Oceanic | place: Canada: Western Arctic Ocean | collected 2017-09-19
AAAGTGAACGATATATGAAAGCTAAACTATGCGTCCTAAAGGGCCCCAGTGAAGGCAAAGAAATTACAATTCCCGTTTCCAAGTTTTTCATTGGACGCGGCGAGGATTGTCATTTGCGACCAAAAAGTGACGCCATTAGTCGCCACCATTGCGCAATCATTATTACGGATTCTCAAATTGCAATCCGCGATTTTGGCAGCAAAAACGGCACATATGTTAATGATCAACGAGTGGAAAATGTTACCATCCTTAATAACGGTGACAAGTTAGTCGTTGGACCACTCTCATTTAAACTCGTACTCGATCATAGTCTTGGTGGTACAAAAAAACCGAAGGTTCAAGGTGTTGAAGACGTTGCACAGCGCAGTGCTTCACGCAACATGGAAGTCAGCAGTTCTGATGATGATAGTATTGCAAGCTGGCTAGAAACTTCGATTCTAACCGATGCGAACTCTGACGATTCTGATACCGTCGAGCGTCAATTCAAGCTCGAAGACGTCGAGCCCCTAATGAAATCTGAAGAATCGACTGGCGAAGAAGATGCCACGGTAAACGACAGTTCGGTAACATCGGGGAACAAAAACAAAGCGATCAAGCTCCCCAAACGCCCACCGGAATCCAAAAGCTCGGAAGACTCCAAACAGGCTGCCGAAGATATGCTGCGGAAATACTTCAACCGCTCCTAATACTGGCCCGTCAAAACAAAGCACAAGGCCTACCTCTACGCGCTCGTTGTAACTATTTAGGGACCGAAGTTTATTCAACATCCTGAGACGCTACGCACTATAACCGTAAATATCCCGTGATCCGTAAATATCCCGTAATCCATAAACTTTCGCAAAACCCACCAGTTTTCCTAATCGTTACATCTTTTCTCTCTTATCTATCCTCCCTGACCGGCAAAGATGTGGAATCTTTACATTGTCTCAAGCGTGCTACAACTTCAACGTTGTCCCGCTCGAAGCAAAACGCGAATCCAATCTAACACCAAGAACACAATCAAAGTTTAGGGAGAGAAGAAGATGAATAACGCAGCCGACACCATGGAAAAAACAGCTCGCCGTCGTAACATCGATCCAACAACATGTGAGCGAGACTACTCGGACGAAGAACGTGAATTCATGATGGCCTATGAAGCCTACAAACGTAGTAGTGGTCGTAATTTTCCGACATGCAGTGAAATCCTCGAAGTCGTTCGAAGCTTGGGATACTCTAAAGCTGCCATCTAAGCCGCTCAAGATAATTAATCTTGCCCGTAATACGTCTAATCGCTAATCTTCTTAGCGCAATTCGTTTTTCAAGCGGGAAGATTATGTATCAGTTATCCAACAAACACCGTCATCAATACGGTCGATTCATCCAATACGTCGCAACCATTCTATTTCTATCAAGTATCAGCCTACATATGGGTTGTGGCTTAACAGCAAATGGCTGGAATGAACAGGGAGTCGAATTATTCCAGACGGGAAACTACCCCGCTGCAATTGAGCGATTCCAATATGCACTGGGTACTGACAAAACCAATGCCGATGCGTATTACAATCTCGCTTCCGTCTACCATCGCATGGGTACAAAAAGTCTCGATAGTGGATTCCTCCAAGAATCCGAAGTCCTCTACAATCGCTGCTTGGATCTCGACATCGACCATAGCGATTGCCACCGTGGACTCGCCGTCTTATTAACCCAAACCAATCGTAAGCAAGAAGCATTTGACTTATTGGTGAATTGGGGTAAGGACCGACCACACCTAGCAGATCCAGAAGTTGAACTAGCACGCCTATACCAAGAGTCTGGTGACGTACAAGCTACTAGAAAACATCTTGAGCAAGCATGTTCCATCGATCGCAATCACCCGCGAGCATGGAAAGCACTGGCGGCTCTTAACGATTCCCAAGGTAACACCGAACTAGCGCTAGCTCAGTATCAACGGTCCTATATTTTAGACAACCACCAAACGGAACTTGCAACACGAATCACATCACTGAATCAACAACTCAGAAATAGCTCTACCGAATCCGCCAACACTCGTATGGCAAACGAAAATGTCTCCCGCGGACGCTATTAATCGCCACATTCAAACACTACCAACCAAGAACAACAATGAGGGCGTCAGGGCGGCCCCCCGCGACTGTCAGTATTACATGTAAGCCGAACGCACCCGCATGCCTAGACCCTCAGGTGTGTACAGAATCGCAATCTGCCTCTAGAATCGCAGCTTAGAACCTTATTCTTTCCACGCATGCTGCCTAACTAATGCCCAACCACGATCGCACCTTTAATTTCAGTGCTGGCCCCGCCGGGCTGCCATTGCCCGTTCTTGAACAAGCTCAACAGGAAATGCTAAATTTTCGTGGTTGTGGAGCGAGCATTCTCGAAATCAGTCACCGCAGTACCGCCTTTATCGACGTGTTAGACTCTGCGAAAAACGGAATCCGGCAGCTACTTGGAGCCAACGATGATTTTGAAGTGCTCTTTTTACAAGGCGGCTCACGATTACAGTTTTCGATGGTTCCGCTCAACCTTCTCCAATCTGACACAGACCGTGGAAACTATGTTGTCACGGGAACTTGGAGTGACAAAGCTTACCAAGAAGCTACTAACTGCCACGTAACCGACATGATTTGGTCCGGAAAAGAAATCGGCTACAACGATTTACCGAACCCAACAGATCTACAATCACTCGTCACTAACGACGCCGCTTACGTCTACTACACCTCCAATGAAACAATTCAAGGCATTCAGTTTCAAGACGATTTGATTTTTGATACGGCACCTACGATTTGTGACGCTTCGTCCGACTTCCTCAGTCGCCCCATCGACATGAATAACTATGGGATGATTTACGCCTGTGCCCAAAAGAATGCTGGCCCTGCCGGAGTAACGATTGTCGTCATTCGCAAGGACCTGCTGGCCCCCACCACCAACGAATACCCAGGCTATCTGAATTACTGCAATCATGCCGACGCCAATTCCATGTACAACACCCCACCCACATTTGCGATTTATATGGTCGACCTAGTTTGCCAGTGGCTGCTAAACGATATTGGCGGCCTTGAACAGATGGACCTGATCAATCGCAAAAAAGCCGAACTACTCTATGCAACCATTGAAGAGCTACCGGATATGTACTCCGGACACGCAGTACCTGCGAACCGCTCGCTCATGAACGTAACGTTTCGCTTGCCATCGGAGAAACTCACCGATTTATTTCTGAAACAAGCGAACGATCAGGGCTTAACCAACTTACAGGGTCATCGCAGCGTCGGCGGCATTCGTGCCTCGATCTATAATTCAATGTCACATGAGGGAGTATTAGCCCTTCGTAATTTCATGAAATCGTTTTATACTCAGAATAGCTGTTCGAGTTAGTAACAATCCCGCGTGACACTACACTCATCTCGCAGCACGCAAAACCACTCTGCTTCAATAACCACCACGGCTTTGACGCATATCACCAACAAGACCAACACCATGCCCAAAATCATCGTACTCGACAACATCGCCCAACAAGGGCTTGAAATTCTCGAGCAACACGCCGACATCGAATATGAAGTCTGTACAGGTCTAGCAGGTGACGATTTACGCAATGCCTTGTTTGAGGCTGACGGTGCGATATGCCGCAGCGGAGTAACATTGACCGAAAAATCATTGATCGGCAATTCACGACTCAAAGTCATCGTTCGGGCCGGTGTTGGAACAGACAACATCGACAAGGCTGCTGCCACTCGGCAGGGTATCATTGTCATGAACACTCCAACTGGGAACACATTTAGCACGGCCGAACACACCTTAACGTTACTGCTGGCTCTTTCGAGAAACGTGGCACCTGCCTTCCACAGCCTCCAAGCAGGGAAATGGGATCGCAAAAAGTACATGGGTACCCAACTCGCTGATAAAGTCCTCGGCATTGTAGGCCTCGGACGTATCGGCATCGAAGTGGCCAAGCGTGCCAAAGCATTCCAAATGGAATTGATTGGGTATGATCCATTTATAACGAGTGAACAGGCCGCAAAAATTGGCCTCGAGCTTTGCGATACGGTGCATGACATGTTGCCACGAGTTGACTACTTAACAGTGCACACTCCATTGACCTCTGAAACCAAAGGGCTCGTCGGCCACGAAGAACTCAAGATTATCAAACCAGGAGCGCGGCTAATAAACTGTGCTCGCGGTGGCATCTACGACGAGTCCGCTCTGGCTGCTGGCATCGATGATGGCACACTCGCCGGCGTCGCACTCGACGTCTATGAAAACGAACCCTGTACTGATAGCCCCCTGTTTCAAAAAGCAGGCGTCCTATGTACTCCACACCTCGGTGCAAGCACGGAAGAGGCACAAACACAAGTTGCAGTAGAAGCGGTTAATCTTGCCATCAATTACCTGACCACCGGAGTCATTCGGCACGCGGTGAACATGGCTGCAGTCGCCCCCGCTACGCTCGAGGCACTTTCGGGCTACCTCGACCTCGCCTATCGTATGGGAATATTTCTCGCTCAATGGAAACAGGGCAATGTCAAGCAACTCACAATCGAATATCGTGGCGAAGTAAGCGAGGAAGATACTAAACTGCTTACTGCCTCACTCTGTGCAGGGCTACTGCAACGCGCGTTGGACACAAACGTCAACATTGTTAACGCCAAGGTTCTACTGCAAGAACGTGGTATCGAGCTAAAGGAAAACATCACCAGTGAGATGAGTGCATTTCGCTCGTCAATTACAGCGACGATCGAAACTGACAAACAATCTTATACGGCGGGTGGTACGGTATTCGGAAACCACATGCCACGTTTGATTCAAATCGACGGCATGCGATTAGAATCATACCTCGACGGTAATATGCTCGTGTTTATACATAACGATGTCCCCGGCATTATTGGCCTGATGGGTTCATCGCTAGGCCAACATGAAATCAACATCGCACAAATGTCAGTTGGGCGTGCCATCAGCGATCATCCTGGCGGCAAAGCGATTGGTGTTCTAAATCTCGATAGCATTCCCCCAGCAGAATTGACTCAGCATCTCGAATCGCATCCGGGTATTCATAGCGCTAAAGTCGTCGAAATGCCTGCCGCTGGCGAAAAGACTCCGTGGTTCTAAGTACCGCATGTTAACGCTCGTCCGTTCTAAATACCCCTTCTTGTACAAATCTATTCGCTATCAGATACTAAAGTCTGATAATTTAAACAATTAAATGTTGCTCTTAGAATTCTAAGAGCAACATATAGCCATAAGGAATTTATTATGTCGCGCCCCGAAGCAGTTACATTTAAAGGCAACCCACTTACGTTAGCCGGCGAAGCTGTCACCGTTGGTCAACCCGCTCCCAACTTTACCATGCACTACTGGGAAGATGGACTCCAAGCCATGACCAAAGAGTGCTTACTCGGTAAGCCAACGCTACTCAGTGTCGTTCCGTCCCTTGACACCGGTGTCTGCCAGATACAAACCAAGCAGTTCAATGAAGCTGTTGCTGGCCTAGGCGACCAAATCAATGCTGTCACAGTATCGCTCGACCTGCCGTTCGCTCAAGGACGTTTCTGTGGCGATGAAAACATCGAAAATATTCGCACAGCCAGTGACTACCAAGACCGATCGTTTGGCAACAACTGGGGAATGTTGATCGAAGAAATCAAGCTGCTTGCTCGAGGTGTTTTTGTTCTCGACGCTGAAGGTGTTGTGCAATACACTCAAACCGTTAGCGAAGTAACCGATGAACCTGATTACGATGCTGCAATGGCCGCACTAAACGGATTGCTATAAACACGCACAGTATCATTGACCACTAAGGGGCACGCTCTACCAACAACGGCAGAGCGTGCCCCTTTTTTTCAGTTAATTGACGTTCAAACCCTACAGGCCAAAACCAAAAGCGCTGGGGGCAGCCGACTTCTTTTATTTGCCACCGAGCATCTCTTGTAATGTCTGCCGAGCTTTTTTGACCGCTGCTCCGATTTGCGATGGATCTTTACCGCCAGCTTGAGCCATATCTGCTTTACCGCCACCTCCGCCGCCTACAACGGGAGCAACTTCGCGCACCCAATCGCCAGCATTGATTCCTTGAGCCACCAATTCTCGACTGACCCCAGCGACTAACACAACTTTAGAATCGCCCTGGGCACCTAGTAGCATAATTGCCGAACGCTCGGTTTTCTTGCGGATCTGATCAATCAGTTGCCGCATCAAATTAGGATTAGCGCCACCAATATCGGCCACCACAACCATTGCGCCGTCGATTTCTTCACCCTGTTCCAGTAAACTATCGGCTGAAATATCCTCACTCGTCGCCTGTTGCGCAATCTCTTCCTTTAAACGATCACACTCCTGCAACATTGCCTCCACGCGCGACATCAAATCAACCACGGCGACATTCAACAACCGAGCGCCTTGTCGCAATGCATTCCGCATCTGTTGGTAGTTTAATTCCACCGCGGCCGCTGAATCCTCAGTTGCTTGTTTCGCTTGTTTCGCTTGTTCCGCTGCTCCACCTCCCGTTAACTGTTTCTTCAATGCTCGCACTCGCCAGGCCAATGCCTCGATACACTCCAGCAATCCACCGCTGCCGGATTTGTCACTGTCCGGACTCAACAACCCTATTAGCTGTTCATGCAGTTGCGTCATTTCTACATGATGTTTCTGACAACGTTCGCCCGTCAATGCGATGATACGACGAGTACCAGCGGATACAGCTTCTTCTGAGATTATTTCCAGCTGTAAAACATCCCCCGTATTGGATAAGTGTGTGCCGCCACACAATTCACGAGAGAACTCTCCCATCGTAACCATCCGCACTGGGTCGGGATATTTCTCACCAAATAACATCATTGCACCTTGGGACCGCGCGTCGGCCAACGGTAACACTTCCCATTGGATCGACTCTTGTGTTTTCACCAACTCATTCACATCCAACTCGATTTTCAACAACACGTCGTCGGTAACAGCTTCCATATTCGTAAAGTCAAAACGCAACCAATCCATCTCAACTTTCGAGCCTTGTTGTTGCGCATGCGTTCCTAGATTAGTTTGCAGTGCATGGTGCAAAATATGAGTTGCAGAATGTGCTCGGCGGATTGCCTGACGTTGCTCCGCATCAAAAACCACCGTGACCTTATCGCCTGCTGACAAACACCCAAATTCTAAATACCCATAATGCAGCAATAGACCTGCGTCCTTTTGGGTATCTTCGACGATGAACAAACCTTGTTCATTTTCAATGCGTCCGGCATCGCCGACTTGGCCGCCCGACTCACCATAAAAGGTCGAACGATCCGTTACAACAATCAAACGCTGTCCCTCCACAGGTTCAACTCTATCAGCAAGCTGGTCCTCGCTGTCTGAGCTCATCACAATCAGGCCCTTAATCGTTGCCGCTGCTTCGTCTTTGTCGTACCCGAGAAACTCAGTCTCTTTAAGGGAACGCTTCAAACTTTCAATCGGCCCGGTTTTGAACAACTCAAACTGCGCTTTGCCCGATTCGACACCATGTTGCAACATCGCCTCACGAAAGCCATCCCAGTCGAATGTAAAGGCTTCTTCACTACCGATGGACTCGGTTAATTCGGGTGGGACACCGTACGTTTGATATAACTCAGCTGCAACGCTTCCTTCAACAATAACCTTGCGCTGCTCCTTCATCTCTTCAAAGACACTATAAATACGTTCCAAGCCTTCATCCAAGGTTGTCAAGAATGTCGCTTCTTCTTGCTTAATCACGCTTTGGACACGATCGGCAGTTTCCACTAATTCAGGGTACGCAGCTTGCATTTGTTCGATCACGTTTGGCACAAGTTGATACAGAAAAGGATCACTCAATCCAAGTTGGTGACCATCTAGCACAGCTCGACGCAGTAACCTGCGGATAACATATTTCTCTTTGTTCGGCCCAGGATAAACATTTTCATGAATTGCAAATGTACATGCTCGTACATGGTCACATATACGACGCAAGCGGCGACCGGTTTGAGAATCTGGATCGTAGTCGGCTGAGCAAATCTCTCCCGCCGCTTCCACGATAGGTCGTAAACTATCAATGTGGTAATTAGTATCAACGCCCTGCATCACAGCCGCGATCCGCTCAAGCCCCATGCCCGTATCAATATTTTGGCTTGGAAGCGGTCGTAGGTTTTCGGGGGGATCGCCAACACGGTTGAATTGAGTGAACACTAAGTTCCAGATTTCAACTTCTTCGCCCTTATCATCCAAGTAGAAGATTTCTGAGCACGGACCACACACACCATCAGGACCGCTTGAAGGTGCGCCCGCTGGCCAGAAATTGTCATCCTCACCCATAAAAGCAATACGGCTCGTAGGTAAACCAATTTCTTGTTGCCAAATATTCGCCGTTTCTTGGTCGTCTTGATAAACCGTTACATTAAGCCGATCGACGTCTAAGCCGAGCCACTGATCCGCCGTGAGAAACTCCCAAGCCCATGTAATTGCTTCTCGTTTGAAATAGTCACCGAAGCTGAAATTACCAAGCATTTCAAAAAATGTATGGTGATAGGATGTACGGCCAACGTTTTCAATATCTCCGGTCCGCAAACATTTCTGACTACTTGTTGCTCGACTGAATTCTAATTTCACCTTTCCTAAGAAATGATCCTTAAACGGGTTCATTCCGGCGGGAGTGAATAAGACCGAAGGGTCCCACGTAGGCACTAATACATCGCTAGCACATCGAGTGTGCCCTTTGGACTCATAGAAACTAAGGTACTTTTCACGTATTTCATCAGTCTTCATTGGGCAGCGTTCTGTGGCGTTGTTGTGTTAGTTGTGGGAAACAATAAACAACAATTGTAGGCTAACATAGCGATCACTTCTATCCATTAATAAATACTAAAACCCCCACCTGTTAGTCGGTTTTTTGGGTTTCAGTATCCATCAAGATACCTGATGGCACCGGAGGAATGCCTAGTGATAGATTACCCGCCAATACACGCGTTGTAGCCGCAACGTGCCACTGACGGGCCCTTTAATGAAATACAGGTTGCCACAACAAGGCTTCCCGATATTTTTTTTGCTTTTTCATGTTTTTGTTTTCCCCAGTGACCAAACGTGTCACTCCGCTGTGCGATAGTTCTTTTGTCGCGAGGGGACGGATCGCCAATAAACCAGATCACAAACCTAACGACCAAAGTGGCAAGAACGCTACTTCGTACTTTAAGACTAAACAAAAAAATTACAAAAGACTATTGAATTAGCTGCCTCATGTCGATATAGTGTTCAGATGTACACTAGGTGGTTTTTTGTTCACTTACCGATTTGTGAGCATTAACTCAGTGTTCTTTGGTGGTTTTTGATTTAGTTTTGGCAATCAAATGTCAAAAAAAAACTTCAAGGCGGTTGAATTGAATTAATTAGTTATCCATAAAGGAATAGTGAAATGGTTGCAATCAAACAAACAAGCAATAATATTTTTGAAAATCCATCAACAGACAAGTCTGAAACATTGGACAAGGAAGTCACAGGTACAACAATGGAAGATAAATCCGTAGATTCCACCCAAGCAGCTGAAGCTTCAGCGAAACCAGTTACTACAGAACCGACTTCAGCAGCGCAAGCCAAAGCCAAGCCAAAAGCCAAAGCGAAGAAAGCAGCGAAGGCGAGCAAAAAGAAATCCAAGGCAGATGCACCTAGTACTAAATTGTTTGCTGGCAACGCGCATTTAAAAACAACATTGCAGCAGATTGAAAAACAATTTGGCGAAGGATCGATTATGCCGCTCGGCAGCGCCAAACGACATCGGATCGAAGGTATTCCTACCGGAAGTCCTTCGCTGGATATGGCGCTCGGAGGCCAAGGCATTCCCCGCGGCCGAATTATCGAAATATTCGGCCCAGAATCTAGTGGTAAAACAACAATCGCTTTGCATGTCGCCGCTGAAGCGCAAAAAGCTGGTGGTATCGCAGCAATGATTGATGCTGAGCATGCCTTTGATCCGAGTTGGGGGAAAAAACTAGGGGTAGAACTCGACACTTTGTTGGTCAGCCAACCTAGCCATGGTGAAGAAGCAATGCAGATAACTGAGATGCTTGTAAAATCCAATGCAGTCGACGTCATTATCATTGATTCCGTCGCAGCACTCGTTCCCCGCCGAGAACTAGAAGGTGAAATTGGGGATAGCCACGTCGGTTTACAGGCCAGACTCATGAGCCAGTCGATGAGAAAATTGACCGGGGCGATAGCGAAGAGTAAGACGGCGGTCATCTTCATCAATCAAATTCGAGAGAAAATTGGGGTGATGTTTGGCAGCCCAGAAACAACTCCAGGTGGACGTGCTCTGAAGTTCTATTGCTCATCTCGAATAGATGTACGGCGAATTGGCCAGCTCAAAGATGGTGATCAAGTCATCGGACAACGTGTCCGCTGTAAAATCGTCAAGAACAAAGTGGCTCCGCCATTTCGAATCGCTGAATTTGATATGATGCATGCACATGGAATCAGCTTTGAAGGTGACTTGATTGATATGGGAGTTAAGCATGGAGTACTAACTCGCGCTGGATCATGGTTCAAATACGGCGATACCTATCTGGGACAAGGTAAAGAGAAAGCCCGCGCGTTTCTTGCTGAGAACAAGGAGGTCCTCGAAGAAATCACGCCGCTCGTATTCGCGGCAGCAGGATTCGGACTTGATGATGAACTTGAACCAACTCCACTGCCACAGGAAACCGAACCCAATAGTTAAACCATGACAACCATCGTTGATGATCCGCGAAACATGTCTATGAGCATAATGACCAATAGGGTTGACGAACTCAATTCACGTTCACTCCACCCTGTTGGTTTTTCATTTCAGTGCTATCTCACAATCTTCGTTGTTGTCTTCGTCTTATCACCAACGCTGGTATCACATTCGGTCTCTGCACAAACGAATGCCGCTGACCTAACGGAACTGCTGCAGCGCACCGCCCACATAGTATCGCCAGCAATCGTAGGAATTGGACATGTCGAGAATACCGAAACTGATCCACAAAATGGTGCGGCTAACCAGCAACAAATAAGTACATGGACGATCGGTGTCGCGATCAGCGACGATACGTTGATATGTGCCGCACATCTGTTACCACTCGGCAATAACTGCAAATATGTGCTGCCAGAACGCATTTCGACTAACAGCGGCGACAAACAAAAATCTAGTCAGCCACGGTTGCATCTAATTGCAATCGAATATGAGTACGACATCGCAGTTTTCCGGATCAACGGAGGTAAATCCCCTTTCATTCCGATTGCTCCGGAAAAAGTTGTAACAGCCGATGTAGTGGTTGGATTGGGGAATCGCAGTAACATTTTTTCTGTAACCAACCTGGACATCCGCCTCGGAATTGTGTCCGACCACGGACGGTATCTTCTGCACAAAGGTCACCTCACACCATGGTTAGTGACTGATGCTGCGATCGACTTAGGCTCACGGGGCACCATCATAGTAAATCTAAAGGGGCAACTTGTGGGATTAGCGGGACACGCCCTTCCCCATGAGGCGCTCGTAGGAAAGATGGGGTATGCCCGTAGCTGTGAAACCGTTTTTCGTGATGTACTTTCGCGACTTAGAAAAGGTATGCCGGTACAACCGGGAGCCATTGGGCTAAATGTACGTAAGACCGCCGCAGGATTGCAAGTAACCGAGGTCACGACAGCGGGGTCGGCGAAAACAGCGGGTATCGAAATTGGCGACGTACTAAAACAGTTCGCCGGGATTGAATTAACCGATGTGGCAGCACTACAGCGGCGACTATTCGGATTACACGCTGGCGATAGCGTAATGATTCAATGGACTCGTTCCGGTGAACCAGTAGAAAAAACCATCACCTTGGGTCCCCGAGTGTATCCCTTCAAGCAAGCAGACTTTTTTCTGAATGAACCTGCGGCTAAAAACTAGTTGACCGGTAATATTCCAAGGGAGCGATCTCACTTGCTCGTGAATCAGGCCACGGACCGTACGTTTGATATTACCTCGTCCATCCGTGGAGAGACCGTCAACACTGGGCAGCTCACACATCAAGTCATCGAGGTTTACCTACTAACACCACAGCCGGATTCCTCTACCGTAACCGACTGCGACCCAGCACTTCGTAACTCGGCGTGCCACGCTCCATAATACTGGCATAGACGATCACTTCATCGACCCAAGTTTCGGTTGTCACAATCGTGGTGGAATCGGATCCCACCGGGTATTTTCCAAACACCGCTTGCAATGGCTCGGCCTGTTCTGCGGTAGAGCGTATCCTAGCTAACGTTAAATGCGGATGGAATTGGCGAGTTTCACCGTGATAGCCAATATGCCGAGTTTCCTCGTCAACTTTTTCTTGTAATTGACGCAGTGCCGCCACCCCACTTTGCACACCCATCCAGACTGTCCGCGGACGACTTCGCTCGGGAAAAGCATCTAGCCCACCACATTCAATCATAAAACTCAACATGCCTTGAGCCGCTCGGCTCACGGCCTTGCAAATCTCCGGCGTATCTTCAATCTGCACTTCACCTAGAAACTTCAAAGCGATATGCATGCTCGGCGTCCGCACACATTTCGCGCCAATCTCCGTTTCGTCAATCCGCCGCATCATGCGTTGCGCAGATTTCGTTGTGTCACTCGATACATTGACCGCTACAAAAGTTCGCATAGGTTTCACGGAAAAGCCCCACTTATTTTTTTCATACTGACAGCATTACACTAACTTGATCATTCGACAGAACTCGTCCAGACGATTATCCAAATCCGAACGTTCAATCTGCATCATACGATCCAAACTAAAATCTTCAACGTTATAGCTTGCTACCAACGTCCCATAGACTAATGCCTTCTTGATGCTATCGAGATCCGTTGCATCGATGGAAGCTAGATAGCCCATCATCCCACCAGCAAAACTATCACCGGCACCCGTCGGGTCCACAACGTCCGCGGTTGGGTATGCTGGTAAAACATAACAATCGAGACACTCCTGGCCATCATCACTTGAGAAAAACATTGCTCCATGCTCTCCCTTTTTGATAACGCAAAATCGGACACCGTACTCCAGCACTTTACGGCCCGCCACGACAAGATTCTCTTCGCCCGTCAGAAGTTTCGCTTCACTATCGTTTAACACTAATCCATCGATCTGTTTTAACAACTCCAGTAGCGACTCACGATGATCGGTAATCCAAATATCCATCGTATCGGCCACAACCAATTTTGGATCTCGCATCTGAGACAGCACCCGCAGTTGAATCTCTGGCATCCCGTTGGCTAAAAACACAAACGGCGTATTTTTATACAATTCAGGTAACTCAGGATTAAATGACCCAAAAACATTCAGATTTAATTCCAATGTCTCGCGATCATTCATATTCGGTAAGTACTTGCCACTCCATGAAAACGTCTTTTCGCCAGCAACAACTTCCAATCCGGCAGTATCAATATTCCGACCCTGGAGCATCTCCGTGTTTTCTTGTGGCCAGTCGTCTCCCACGACTCCCACTAGATTGACAGAAGTGAAATAGCTCGCTGCATAAGAAAAGAACGTTGCCGAACCGCCCATAACATTTTCTCGAGATGCTGTAGGGGTTTCCACACTGTCAAAGGCAATCGTGCCCACAACCAACAATTTCATATTACTACCTTGCATTAGTCTATATAGAGTCTTCTTTTGACTACCGAGTTGTTTAGCGTAGCACCTGCACTGATTAACGACACCCCTACAGACTGGGGTTTGGTTGATTCACGATTATCATTTCGAGAATCCTAGGCTGCTCGAGAATCCGAGCGTCCGGCGTGTTGGCGTTTGAGACGTGCCATTTTTTTCCGCATCTTATGCAGTTGCTTGCGAGACATCTTTGTCAAATCATAGCCACTCCAAAAAGCATCTTCGTCAAAACCATTTGCCTCAGTCACTCCTTGAACGGATGAAGCAAATGCAGGAGTAATCCTCGACTCACGAGCAGCCGCTTCCAACGCATCGGCATATTCCCCTGCATCCGCATAATCACCTGGATCAATCGCTGAGTCGTTCGCCATCTCTTGCTCTAACGAATCTTCCTGCACACGTTCTTCATCTCGTTCTTCTTCATCTCGTTCTTCTTCATCTCGTTCTTCTTCATCTCGTTCTTCTTCATCTCGTTCTTCTTCATCTCGTTCTTCTTCATATTCTTCTTGCTCTTCATATTCTTCTTGCTCTTCATATTCTTCTTGCTCTTCATATTCTTCTTGCTCGTTCTGCACTTCCTCGACTTCTTCGACTTCCTCATCCTCTTCTAGTCCATCCGACTCATACTCCTCAAAATCCACTTCGTCTTCAACCGCTTCGTCTACTTCATCGAAATCATCCCAGTCCTCTGCCTCCACATCCAACTCTGCATCGAGTTCTTCATCTCCAGCTATGTCTTGTTCTTCAAAATCATCTTCGTCCTCAACCACTGCGACTTCGTCAACAACACCCATAGCGGCATTGTCAATATTGTTGGCACCCATACCAAATTCATGATCGTGGGCAGAGCTAATCATCGCAGCTTGTCGCCCTCCTTGTGCCGACAAGTATACGGTACGGGCGTAGATCCAAGCTACTGTCGTCATTAACAGGTTCGTTCCAAGTAAACTCACCGACTGCCCTTCAGCCGAAGTCAGATAACTCGCTCCTAGCACCGATTCCAATCGAGAACAAACAACCAAGCCATACCCCATGGCAGTGAGTACGAACAACGCAAAACTACCCATATTGGTGCTCAATTCAAAAAACAATCTTATTCCGACGTAAGTCGACACGACACTTACAATCATCATCCACCACAATGATGCTTGGTTCCAAGGAGCAACAGTTGCAAATCGATCCACCACACTCTGTAACAGTCGTTGGGCGCCAGTCGCTTGTTCAAAACTCAAGATCGCAGCTATCGCCACAACCCACAGCCATATTTTATAACGCCCTTTATAATCGTCCGCTTTAAAGCGTCGAATTAAAAACACCTGGATACTGCCAACACATAACAACAGCAGCAATACACTAGAAACCCAACTTGCCAACGTCCCAGGACTATTCAGAGCAAACAATTCCCGCGGCAAATAGCTGTCTTCTAACGACGCCTGCATTGCACCAAGCTGTAGCAAATAAATAACCCCAACGCCTACCAATAGCATCGCGGCATATGCCCAGCGACTCAGCGGTATCAAATCGGTGAAACGTGGTTGATTCGCCAACAGTGCTTGCTCGGAATACACACGGACATTCGCCGCAGACCTAGCGTGAATTGGTTTCTTAAGAGCAGTTCGTTTTTTGTTTTTTTCAGCAGTCATCAAGCTCTTGATATCCGTCTCATTGAGCAACATTCATTAACACGCAGCGGCTACTACATTTTTCGGCATTTTGAGGTTAAGTTTTGACCTTATTAACGACTATTAATTATCATTCTCAGTTACTTTGCTAAAACATGGGCTACTTCTCCGATTGTAAAACGGTGTGATTGATTGTGTACCGGATAATTATCCGGTACACTCCTATTTCAAAGCCCCTTGGCTTTACGTTACTATTAATATTAGTAGCGGTTTAAAATAACTATTTATGAATTTGGGGCCCCCTCCCAATTCATTTTCTAGCGTTTGTTAGACATATCGTTTATTAAATAAGTATTACGTATTTATTCATCAGGAAAATAACCATGGCATATGAACTTCCCGAACTCCCATACGCATACGATGCGTTAGAACCACACATCGATAGCCGCACGATGGAAATCCATCATTCCAAGCACCATGCAGGTTACGTTAGCAAAGTGAACGCTGCGTTAGATGGTAGCGAATACGGCGGCCAATCAGTCGAAGATCTAATTTCGAATATTGCTGGTGTCAGTGAGGATATCCGCGGGGCTGTGCGAAACAACGGCGGCGGCCATGCAAATCACTCACTGTTCTGGTCGATCCTGTCTGCCACGGGTGGTGGCGAACCAACAGGTACTCTAGCCGCTGCAATCAATGAAGCATGTGGAAGTTTTGATGCTTTTAAAGAAGCATTTGGCACTGCTGCCGCAACTCGATTCGGTAGCGGCTGGGCTTGGCTCAGTGTCGATAACGGAAAACTCGTCGTCGAAAGCACGCCAAATCAAGATTCACCTCTGATGGAAGGCCGCACCCCCATTTTAGGACTCGACGTCTGGGAACACGCCTACTATTTGAATTATCAAAATCGACGACCCGATTACATTGCAGCGTTCTTTAATGTTGTAAACTGGGATGCTGTGGCCGAGCGTTATACAACAGCTACCAGCTAACTTTTTCTAGCACGCTATGCATCTTTTCAAACTCCATTGCACTTTTACGAGTTGCAATGGAGTTTTTTCTTTGGAATTTAACGTTCGCCAAAGAATAACCTAAAAACGGCATTGACCCATTTTTAGGGTAATTGATAACATTTGCGCGTCGTGAATAAAATGCTCCACAAACATTATTCACTATCGACATGTAAAAGTTAAAAAAACGTTTCGCTAAGGACTCGCAAAGTCATGATTATCGCCCCCAAACAATGGTCACCATTGGTCTGCATCATTCTTGCCTCAATCATTCTCTCTGCCGGATGTAAAACAACGAGTTGGACAAGCCTACCAGGCATGAGCTACTTTGCCAAAGATGAAGCCCCGGCTGCATCGTATTATGGGACCAACAGTCAACCCACCAATGACCATACGTCTCCAGCATCTTCGCCATCTAATCAATCAACATCCGGTGAGGGTTACTATAACCCACAATATAATTCGACTAACCAAGGCACGAGCGACTATTTAGGAAACCAACCACTAACTGGCCCACAGTATAACTCGGCAGCCACGGAACAACCAATCTATGACGGTCAACGTCAGCAACCCCAGCAATATCAACAACAACAACAACAACCACAACAACAGCCCCAACAAACGCAGACCCAGCAATATCAACCATACCAACCATATCAAGCTCCGCAGCAACAGTCCCAACAAACGCAGACCCAGCAATACCAACCATATCAAGCTCCGCAGCAACAGCCCCAACAAACGCAGACCCAGCAATATCAACCATACCAAGCTCCGCAGCAACAGCCCCAACAAATACAGACCCAGCAATATCAACCATATCAGGCGCCGCAACAACCGATCGCGAATCCTGCAGCTCCAGGCGCTGCATCACTGCAACAAAATCCCACTCAATACAATCAAGGTTTCTATAACCCCAATGCTGCACCTACTGCTCCAACAGCGCCTATAGCAGTGGCCACACCCGCAACGCCCCAAGAAAATGATGCTTACATTTTGTCTCCCAATGCTGGCACCAATACCAATGCAACTTCCGGTGCAGCCGCCTACACTGCCGGATTGCCAAATCAATCACCTCAATTTGACGGAACCTACAACCCCGGTACACCAACGACACCCGTACAACCATCCGCCGCGCCGTACCGCCCTGGCAGCACCGGTGATGCAAACAGTTATTATGCACCTATAGCGCCAGCCACACCCAACATTAATGGCGGCGGCAACTACAACGGTCGATAAATCCATTGCAGAAAGCCGTTCAGCTTCAGCGGACGACTATACATGCTTTGCTAACGTTCATTACTTAGCTAACGCAGGGTAATAACAAATGCCGAACGATAAGCAGCCACCACTTGATAATCCAGATCTTTTAGGTGATATGGCATCACCTAAAGCACCAGTCCCCAAGCACCCGGGACGACGCATCTCTGTATGTTTAATCGCGTTAGTCGCAATTCCCTTATTTGTTCAATGGTGCCCCAGCGAAATTGCGTTATGGAAACAGGCGTCCGCACGTATTGCCTGGGATAACGGTGATCAGGAAACTGCTCTAAAACTCACGACGGAAGCAACCAACTGGGACCCTCACAGTACTCTCATTAAATTAGATCAAGCCCGTTGGCATGACAAAATGGGAAAGCATCAAGCGGCTATCGACTTGTATATCAATCTGCTCCCTGATGAAGACAACTCATCAACGCCATCACTCGATACGGAATCGATTGCTCTGCGAATGGTGCTTTGTGACGTACTCAACCGCCAGGCGATTGCCACACGAGTAGCTAGTGACGCGTTGGAACTTCCAGAGGCAGCGGTACCGTCGGGGCCATCCATTCAAGCAGCTCAAGTGTGGGAACAATGGAAAATCATCGACCGTTGGTATCAGGTGGATGACCGCCTGGCAAGTCTTCCTATGCTGGCGACTGCAACCTACTACAACAACCGCGCTTACCAGATCGCAATTTCGGGGGATCACATCACAGAGGCGTTACAAGACATCAACCGCTGTCTCGATCTCCTCGGTGGCGATACCATGTGCCTGTTTGCTCAACCGATGTCACATGTTCAAGGCGCCTATCAAAGCTACCAAGCCCAGGAACCATTAACGGCGTTAGAGCGATTGGATACCGCTATTTCATTGCTCGCTCAACACCACGCCATTATGCCGCAAGTCGAACCAGGTGTGCAGTGGGAGGACAGTCAAGCTCGGATAATGGCGCAGCGCAGTATCGATTTTCGTAAGATGTATGGACGGGTGTTATTGTTTCGTGCTCAGTTATTACGACAAGAGAACGAACCGGACGATGCGGAATTAGATTTTCGCCGCGCGATGGAATTCGGCACCGTGCTGGATGCATTTCAGCCAGAAGTATTCTCGAGCACAATTTTAATTACCCGTGAGACAGCAAATCTTGTAGGTATGGCACTCGACACTCGGGGACTACTACATTTGCTCAACAACCAACCACAATTGGCACAAGAAGATTTAAACCAAGCGGTAAAATTGGTGTCACAATACCTCCATCAGACTGAGGCTAGTGTTACAACAGAAAAAGGAAGTTCACCTGCGCCAATGGATCTCGATAAATACTTAATATCAGTCAAACGGCAACTGGCGGTCGTCGTCTATCACCGTTCATTAGTGTTCATGACTCTGGATAAAGCAGAGGCCGCTCAACGCGATTTACAACAAGTGCGAAAGCTTGGTTTCGAGCCATCACCAATGTTGTTTTAAGCGGCAATAATTATCAAGTTAATTTAAAATGCTAGGCGAGAAGAGCCTTAAGGGGGCTTGTCTGAAACAAATAATCCTGTATCTTTTTAGGTATCTTAACTGAACTCATTTTTGAGTTAGCTACTTTGGTAGTTTTACGTTAGGCCCTGTAGCTCAACTGGTTAGAGCACCGGACTGTCGATCCGGAGGTTGCGGGTTCGAATCCCGTTGGGGTCGCTAAGGTCGTTTGTGCGTTAAAGCATAAACGGCCTTTTTGCTGCGCCGTAGTAAGCCGTCCCGCCATGACGGAAAGCTAAAGACGCACCGGAATTCCAAAGGTATATCGCAACGTAATGCTTCAAGTATTATAATATTGCCCATCATGCATTCACCCAAAAATAGAGGCCCTTGGTTCGTCATCGCCGTGCTATTGTTGCTGTTTGTAGTATTACCAAGTGCTACTGCACTCAATGAATTTCGTCATGCCGAAAAACTGCAAGCCACAGCGAGCTTTTTCCTGGACCTGTTCATCATGCACTTCTTCGTCGTCTGCGCGGTTGCCTATTTCTTTTATGTCGGCGCAACACTCGGGAGCTTCCTCAACGTCGTAGCTTACCGACTGCCCCGCCAACAAACCCTCCTAGGATCATCTGCCTGCCCAGGTTGCGACACACGAATCAAGATGTATCACAATCAACCCATCTTTGGCTGGTTCTGGCTCGGTGGTCGCTGTCACAACTGCAAAATGAAGATCTCCATTCGTTATCTTATTATCGAGTGCATCGCCGCAACTACGATCGGTTCGATCGCCTTGGTAGAATTATTCTGCGATGGTATCAACCTCATCAATAAACCGCGCCTGCATTTATTTGTCTTTGAGGATATGATGATCAACCCACCCTGGGTGCTGATAAGCTACTTTCTCGTCCACACATGCTTGCTCACCATTCTCATGACCGCGGCGTTGATTCGATTTCAAAAAAATACTGTTCCTCGGGGACTATATCTCTTCGGAATTGTTGCTGCCACAGTGCTTACCATTCTCTGGCCAATTACCATTGCCTTTGACATCCATGGAAATGCTAGTTCACTCAATCCCACCATCATCAACAACCTATCCTCAGCAGTCGTCGGAGCCGTGGTCGGACTGATTGCTGGGTGCTTGTTCGTGCCACCTATGATAATGCACAAAACCACCGCGCCGTGGTCACACAGTTACGCTTTCATCCTGATTGGCTTCGTCCTTGGCTGGCAAAGCATTTTACTCGTTACCCTGCTCTGTAGTTTGTCCCACCTCAACATTCGCCTACTCCAGCAGCGACTGACGCCCGAGCATTGTCTCTGGCTAGCCACCACCGTGGCGATCATTGCCAATCGACACTGGACTGAACTAATTAGCGGGTAATAGCGGCTTCACAGGGGCAATTGGCGAAAAACCAGTTCAATGCTAAAATGAAAAACTGGCAGACTAAAAATAATCTAGCATCATCGAGAAAAGCATCAGCCCTATGAAGATCGCAGTTATCCCTGGTGACGGAACCGGCCCTGAAGTAACCAACGAAGCGCTGAAAGTACTTGCAGCAGTCGCCGCAAAGGATTCGTTCGATTATGAACTCACCTATTTTGATTTTGGCGGGGAACGTTACCTCAAAACAGGTGAAACGTTGCCTGAGGGGGCCATCGAAGAATTACAACAATTCGATTCAATCTATCTTGGTGCAATCGGTCATCCGGACGTTCAACCGGGGATCCTCGAAAAAGGTCTCTTGCTAAACCTCCGATTTCAACTCGACCAATACGTTAACCTAAGACCCATTACGCTTTATCCTGGAGTGGAAACTCCATTAGCCGGTAAAGGCCCTGAAGATATCGATTTTGTGGTTGTTCGTGAGAATACTGAAGACATGTACTGTGGTGTTGGTGGGTTTCTTAAGAAGGGCACAGCAGATGAAGTTGCCACTCAAACTGCCATCTACACTCGCAAAGGTTGTGAACGAATTATTCGCTATGCGTTTGAATACACCCAAAAACGAAACAACCCGAAAGGTAAACGACTAACGCTTGTCGCAAAAACAAATGTCTTAACATACGGACATGACCTAATCTGGCGTACATTCCAAGACGTTGCCAAGGACTATCCTGATGTCGAACAAGACTACAACCATGTTGACGCTTGCTGTATGTGGATGGTCAAGAACCCAGAATATTATGATGTCATCGTCACCACCAATATGTTCGGCGATATCATCACCGACTTGGGTGCAATGATTCAAGGCGGCATGGGCGTCGCTGCTGGTGGCAACATCAATCCAGATCCTGGCGGGACAAGTATGTTCGAATGCATGGGTGGCAGCGCACCAAAATATACGGGGCAAAACGTTATCAACCCGATCGCTGCAATCGCTGCCATGGCCATGCTGCTTGACCAGGGCGGACATACTGAATCTGCCACTCGTATTACCGATGCTATTAAAACCGTGACCGGCACCAAAATGGAATCACAAGCGGCCGGACGCATGGGCTATTCGACAAGCGAAGTCGGCGATCTCGTCTGTGAAAACATCTAAGCTATACACCGCCATCAACTGTTCAGAAACGGCGCCCACGCCTCGAACTTGTCGCTCCCTTGGTTAGGCGACAGAGCGGAAAATCCCTCCGGTTTATGAGGTTTGCTGAGCAGTTTCATATGGGCTTGCTTCGGTGTACGTCCACCTTTACGCGTGTTACAACGGACACAACTACAGACAATGTTCTCCCAACTCGTCCCACCACCTTGACTGCGGGGGATCACGTGATCGAGGCTCATTTTACTCAGCGGTATATGTTTACTACAGTATTGGCACTGTTGGTTATCACGCGCGTACAAATTGCTGCGATTAAAACGTATCGTCGACTTTGGCACTTGATTAAACTCAGTTAGTCGAACAATACGAGGCACTTCAATAAACTGTCGCGGCGAGCGAATCCAATCCGTACGAGGAGCATCTCCAAGCCCGTGTTCTTGCTCGTCTTCATACCGCAATAGACTGAGTTCTTGCCAATTAGAAAAACTATAGTTGTAGAATGACCCACCTTCGGTATCGATTACTTCTGCCACATCACGATAAAGCAGAATAAATGATTGACGTGCACTGATCACTTGCATCGCCATATAAAAACGATTCAATAAGAGAACCTGCGAGTTGAGACCTTGCCTGTCAGACGCAATCATCCGTCAACTTCCTTTCTGCTGTAATTAAAACCGAGGTGGTTGGAATACTAATTTTTCGCGAGTAGGACGTTCATTCTACTGACTCGTTATAGCCGAGGCAATCAAATCTGACACAATTCACAACCACGCTAACACCTATCGCAAAAAAACTGTACCCAATGTTGTTGCAATTTATAGGGCCAAAGTATTACGATAGAAGAGTAATGAGAAACAGAGGCGACACGGATGCTCGCTACCCACTCCTTATCAAATATCTGTTTCTTCATAGATTCTCTTTCGAGGACAACAAACGGATGATTCATTACTCTTGCGATCGTTGCAAACGACCAATCAACCCTAAAACTGACCTGCGGTATGTGGTGCGATTAGAAACACAGGCCATGATGGATTTGCCTGACTTCCAAGATTCGGAAGATGAACGAGATCATCTTTTGGAGATCGAAGAACTGCTTGATGAACTAGGCGAGATCGAAGCCAGCAACTGTAGCGATGACTACAAAAAACTTCGCTACGATCTCTGCTCAAACTGCCACGAAGAATTCATCAAAAACCCGATCAGCAGCGACCGATCCAACCGCGTCGGATTCAGCCAAAACTAGAACCAAGGGGCACCCTCACTGTTTTTTTTGACGACGGACTGGCACGAGGCAGAACAATATACCTGCCGACCTGCAGGAGCCCTACGCCAACGTTTTGTGATTGATTGTTGGTTGTGAAGTTTACCCGACGAACCGTAGACACAGTCCCTCGTGGCTACCCACTCTCAGAAATATCTCATACACACCGCACCACCGCGCACCAAAAAAAGCTCTTAGCATTTCCCGCTAAAGAATGCTAAGAGCTCTAGGCTCTATCGTAATTTTAGCAACGAATGCTAAACCAACGGAGTTTTTTGTTCGGTGATAACTTCTGTCGTCAACGACAATTCAGCATTGAGTTCAATGAAGCCTTCTTGGCCTTCTGGAACATTTTCTTCTAAGAAAATCGCTTCCACTGGGCATTCCGGAACACACGCTTCGCAGTCGATGCATTCTTCTGGATGGATATAAAGCATCTGGTCGCCTTCGTAAAAACATTCTACGGGGCAAACGACAACACAATCTGTGTACTTACAGCCAAAACAGGGTTGACAAACAACATGTGTCATGAGGGTAGTCCTCCAAAAAAGTGCCCTGACGGGCAATATACGGTGAAAAAAATACACGGCTAGAAAATCAATCGACCAAAAACGGCGAGAATTTGAAGAAATAACTTTCTAAGTCGCAGTTTAATCGAAAAACATATCGCTACACTAGCACGAAGACGCCATCTTTTGACGAAAAACTGTGTTTTTTCAGGGTTAGTTTCCCCTTGCCAGCAGCTCCAGTATCGTAATCGCCACTAAAACCGATTCTCCACTTGCTCAATATAAAGCGATGAAATACTAACTAAAGTGAGCCAAGGGACGTGATTAATATTGCCTCATTTCGCATTGATTTCTAGAATTTCAGAGTTAAATAGTAATCACAAACTCATAAATCAGTAATCGCAAACCAAATCAATTACTTCCACCGCAACTCACGCACTTAATTAAATCAACCCGAGGTCTATTTCCGTGGCTCTTTCCGAATTTGATCGCGACCTGCTCACTCGCTGCCTAGCTCAGTCCACTGGGGCCTGGGAAGAGTTTGTCGATCGCTATATCGGTCTGACATACCACACGATTCGCCAAACCGCTAAGTCAAGATCCTCGCAAATATCCAGCCACGACGAAGAAGACTACGCTGCGGAAGTCTTCCTGCAAATTATCAAAAACGACTTTGGCGTATTACGACGATTCCGTGGCAATAGTTCCCTTGCCACTTATCTATCGATCATCATCCGCCGCATCGTCGTCCGTGAATTTGTAAATAATAGGCATCCTCGGATTCCAAATTCTAATTCTGCCAATACTAATGGGGAAGCAGAAAACGGAGAGGGAGAGCAGAGTAAAGTTTATGCTTTCAAAATCCCACTCGATCAAATCGCCTCCCTACAAGACCAACGACCGTTGCCAGAAGAACAAGCAGCGGATCGTGACGCGGTCGCTAACATTTTAAATCAGCTTGCTGGAAAAGAACGTGAGGTCGTTGAAATGTATCACCTCGAAGGCCGCACGTATTATGAAATCAGTCGTATTACGGGGTTACCCGAAAACAGTATCGGTCCGACACTAAGTCGTGCTCGAGCTCGCTTGCGACAACGCTAAAGTCGTTTCATGTTCGATTTTCAAATCCAAAAATCATCACCCGAATGTCATTCTTCTCAGCATAAATTTGTGCCTGGAGAAATATTCTATTCCGTGTTGCTCAGTGCAGACGCCGATGTCATCCGACACGACTTTTGTCAAGACGCTTGGGAAGGTCCGCCAGAAGGCACAATCGGATGGTGGAAATCTACCATGCCCGACAACGAACAAAACAAACTAAACTTGGCACCTAACGAAGTCATGCTGCAATACTTCGAACAATTACACGCCAGTTCTGGGTCACAAGACATGGCTTATGTACTGTCACTACTGATGATCCGTAAACGTATCATGCGACTTAATGGTTCAGAAGAAGATGAACAAGGCAACGAATTGATGGTCTTGTCCGAGCCTAAAAGTGAAAAAGAATATAAGGTACCAGTGACTCAACCGACCGTTGAGCGAATTGAATCGTTGCAGCAACAGCTAACTGCGATGCTCTATCAGGATGCGGCTTGAACCCTGCGAAATAACTACAACACCGTGAAATACTCACCCTACAATACGAACTCGCGAATTTCTATCGCAGCCTTACTGACGAGTATCATTCTGCTCACCGGTTGCCCTACTTGGAATAACTACGTCCAGCAGCATGCCGGGCTGCCACCGATTGCTTTCGAAGGGCGTCCGACACTCGAGACGATTATGGCGACGGTAAACACCAGTCAGTTGATTCAACAATTGCAAACACAAAATGCTAAAGTCTCCATCGCCGGCGCTCCTACACTCAAAGCGAACGTCGTAATCGACCGGCCACGGAATTTTCGATTGACCGCTAGTTTGTTTGATTTCACTCGCACTGAAGTCGATTTTGGCAGCAACCAGGAACTGGCTTGGTTGTGGATACGCGAACAACCAGACCCAGCCGTTTACTTTGTACGTCATGACCAACTGGCATCAACGGCAGCAAAATACTATATGCCTATCGATCTAAACTGGATTACAGAAGCTATGGGCCTTGTATATATCGACCCAGCCGAACACCACGAAGGTCCTTTTGACCTGGGGCAAGGCAAATATGAAATTCGCAGTCGTATCCACTCACTAATGGGTGACCTGAATCGGCGTTTAATCATTGACGACCGCTTTGGTTGGGTTCTCGAACAACATCTGACGTTAGACAATGGTAAATCACTGGCATCCGTCAAAGCTAGTAAACACAGTTTCTATCCACAGCACGGAGTTTCGTTGCCGCACCGCATTGAAATCCAACTGTTTCCCGGTCAGCAAAATCAAGTTGCATTTCAAATCGATGTGCCGCGTTATCAAATCAACTCGAATATGGGCAATGCCTCCCAGCTTTGGACTATGCCAAAGTACGATGGCTATGAGCAAATCGATTTATCTACGATGCCAGCACCACAGACCAGTTACTATTATCCACGAGACCTAGTGCAACCTACGTCTGGTAACATCCCACGCTACCAAACACAAATCGCATCTCCCCGCTTTCGCGGTGACAATTTCAACCGTTAATACCCGCTTCACTAGCGCGGCGGAGGTACCCTCGGCGTGTGCCGATTCTGGTATCATGAATCATAGGAATATTTGTCTTTTGAAAAGTTATTAATATGTCCCTGCACAAACTCATTGTCGTCTTTATCATTTTCACAAACTCCTACCCTGTCCTACAGGCAGAAAATTGGTCGTCTTGGCGCGGGCCCAATGGTAATGGGGCTACTTCTGAAAAAGGATTTCCAACGACTTGGTCCCCAACCGAAAACGTCGCCTGGCGGATCGACTTACCCGCTCCCGGAAACTCAACTCCTGTAACTTGGCAAGACAACGTCCTGCTGACCCAAGCGACCGCTGAGGGCACTAAACGCCATTTAACCTGCTACGACCTCCAATCTGGTAAGCAGCGCTGGCAATACATTGCAATGATTGAGCAAGTGGAGAAGACACATAAGACCAATCCGCACGCAGCTGGGTCACCGGTTACTGACGGAAAGCATATCGTCGTTTCCTTTGGCTCTGCTGGCATCCACTGTGTTGACATGAAAGGGAACTTAAAGTGGCAGGTGGACATGGGACGGTTGGAGCATATCTGGGGTACTTCTGCTAGCCCGGTGATTTTCGAAGATCTCGTGATTGTTAATTGCGGTCCGGGAGTCCGCGCTTTTTGGATCGCGTTGGATATTGAAACAGGCGTGGAAGTTTGGAAAACCGAGTCGCAGAACTTTCTGTCAACCAAACCGGGAGAATTTCGTGGATCATGGAGCACACCTGTTGTTTATGGCAACGGCGCTGATGCGGTAATGTTCATCAGCATGCCCTTGAAGTTTTATGCCTTGCAGCCTCGCACTGGTGATATCCTCTGGAACTGCGACGGGCCAGGTAAACTTGCTTACACTTCGCCTCTTGTCAATCGTGATGTAGCAGTGACGATGAGCGGCTATGGCGGTCCCTCGCTTGCCGTCAAACGAGGCGGGCGAGGTGACGTTACTGA
>Ga0302134_10000137_pt1 | contig 26533 bp, 25 predicted proteins | sample CB9_SCM_MG_FD_203123 | JGI IMG/M metagenome (GOLD analysis project Ga0302134, IMG submission 203123) | Marine microbial communities from Western Arctic Ocean, Canada - CB9_SCM | ecosystem: Environmental > Aquatic > Marine > Oceanic | place: Canada: Western Arctic Ocean | collected 2017-09-19
TGGTGTTTTACTTCATCATATGGCGCCCGCAGAGCAAGCGTGCCAAAGAACATCGCGATCTGGTATCAAGTCTTGCTAAAGGTGATGAGATAGTTACCAATGGCGGGCTGATCGGTAAGATCGTGAAAGTGGAAGATCAGTACCTGGTGATTGAAGTCGCCGACAAGGTGCAGCTCAAGCTGCAGAAAGGCGCGGTTTCGGCGGCGCTACCCAAAGGCACTATTAAGTCCATCTAGGATTCTCTTGATAAATCGCTATCCCCTCTGGAAAAATTTACTGATCATCTGTGTGGTGAGCTGGGGCTTTGTGTATGCCCTGCCGAATATTTTCCCACCAGACTTTGCCATTCAGGTTTCAGCGGAAAATACCGCGCAGATAGTTGAGAACCCGGCGCTCGATGCACTGACCTTTGCGTTAAGAGAAAATAACATCGAGCACTTTGGTGCGGTGCTTGAAGATAACAAAGCGCTGATCCGTTTTTATGATGATGAATCACAGCTGCGGGCCAAAGATGTGGTGCAGCGCGCTCTGTTTGATCTGCCGGATACCTATATTGTGGCGTTAAATTCTGCGCCCACAACGCCAGACTGGCTGCGCTCTATTGGCGCAGAGCCCATGAAGTATGGCCTTGATCTGCGTGGTGGTGTGCACTTTCTGATGGAAGTCGATACCGAGAAAGCTATTGCTGATCGTGTCGGTGGCATGGAGCAGGAAATCAAACGCATGTTCAGGGATCGTGATGATCCCATCCGCTATACCGGCGTCGAAGAGCCGGGGCCGGGTATGTTGAAGTTTAACTTCGCCAATGAAGATCTGCGCGATCGCGGCAAAACAAAAATCACCGATGCTTATCGTGAGTTCGACATTGTTTCCGGGGAAGACACCTCGCCCTTTGTGCAGTTAACGGTGACGGCAAATTCTGTGAAAGAGATGGAAGACTTTGCGGTCTCGCAGAACCTGCAGACAATTCGTAATCGGGTCAATGAGTTAGGTGTGGCTGAGCCACTGGTGCAGCGTCTGGGTCGCAATCGCATTGTGGTCGATCTGCCTGGTGTTCAGGATACGGCGGAAGCCAAGAAAATTCTCGGCAAGGTCGCTACCCTCGAATTTCGGATGGAGGCGCTGCCCGATGCGCCGCGTAGTACTACTCTAAGTTATGAATATGAAGGTCGCACGGCGGCGATCGAGAAAGACGTTATCCTGCGCGGTGATCGCGTGTTTGACTCCCAGGTGGGCTTTGATCCGGATTCCGGGTTACCCCAGGTCAATATCACGTTGGATGGTGATGGCGGCGAGCTGATGCATCGTGCCACTCGGCATAATATTGGCCGGCGCATGGCGGTGATCTTTATTGAGACCAAGACCCGTGAAAAGTACGACATGGTAGATGGCGTGGAAGTACGCACCACGGTGCCCTATATCGAACGTAAAGTGATTAGCCTCGCTACGGTGCAGGCGGCTCTCGGTGTGAAATTCAGAATCACCGGGCTTGATTCCGGTGAAGCGCGCGAGCTGTCTTTGCTACTGCGTGCCGGTGCGCTGGCCGCGGATATGTTTATCGCAGAAGAGCGAACCGTGGGTGCGAGCCTCGGTGCCGAGAATATTGAGCAGGGGGCAATCTCGGTGACTGTCGGTCTGGCGCTGGTGCTGGCCTTTATGTTGTTTTACTACCGGGTGTTTGGCATCGCGGCCAATATCGCGCTCGCCGTGAACCTGGTGATCCTGGTGGCGGTGATGTCGAGCCTGTCGGCCACCTTAACGCTGCCGGGTATTGCGGGCATCGTGTTGACCGTGGGTATGGCTGTGGATGCCAACGTGCTGATTTTCTCGCGTATCCGTGAGGAGCTTAAGAATAAGATGTCGCCCCAGGCGGCCATCAATGCCGGCTTCGAGCGGGCTTTTGTCACCATTATGGATGCTAACCTCACGACGCTGATCGTGGCGGTGATTCTATACAGTATCGGCACCGGGCCTATTAAAGGCTTTGCGGTGACCCTCTCTATCGGTATTTTAACGTCTATGTTTACCGCCATTATGGGCACCCGGGCCATTATTAATCTGATCTATGGTGGTCGAAACGTGAATAGGCTGATGATCTGATGGCACTTTCTGATCTTACTTTCGACTTTATGCGATATCGCGTCATTGCCGGGCGCGTGTCGGCCGGGCTGGTGCTGCTTAGCGCGATATCACTGGGCATTAACCAGGTGGAATGGGGCCTGGACTTTACCGGCGGCACGCTGGTGGAAGTGGCTTATGAAGACCCTGTCAGTCCGGAATCGATTCGTAATGAATTGAGTGCCGCGGGCTACGACGGGCATGTCGTGCAGTATTTCGGGTCAGACAAAGACATCCTGGTACGCATACCTCCGCAAAAGGAACTCACGACTCAAGAGAATGCCACGCTGGGTGATCGTATTATTGCAACACTGAAGGCGGATGCTAATTCAGAAGTCTCCCTGCGGCGTTCTGAATTTGTCGGCCCCGCAGTCGGTCAAGAGCTCACCAACCAGGGTGGCATGGGTATGATGGCGGCGCTGGGTATGGTGCTGCTGTATGTCGCGTTTCGTTTTCAGTTCAAATTTGCCATCGGCGCGGTCACGGCATTGTTCCATGATGTGATGATTACCTTAGGTATCTTCTCTGTCGTGCGTTGGGACTTTGATTTAACGGTATTAGCGGCGCTATTGGCGGTCATCGGCTACTCGCTCAACGACACCATCGTGGTGTCAGACCGTATCCGGGAAAACTTTCGTAAGCTGCGCCGTGGTGAACCCGTAGACATTATCAATACGTCGCTCAATCAGACCCTGGGTCGCACTTTAGTCACATCGTTTACGACCTTGCTAGTATTGTTTGCCTTGCTGATACTGGGGGGTGAACTGATCCGAGGCTTTGCCATCGGTTTGATTATTGGCGTGTTGGTTGGGACCTACTCGTCGATCTACATCGCCGCCAATATGCTGATGATTCTGGGTATCTCCAAGGAAGATTTAGCGATACCGGTTAAAGAAGGTATTGACGACCCGAATCCGCCACCGCAGAATTTTTAAGCTTAGGCTAGAAACTTCCTCACTAACGGTGCGAGGCCCTTAAAACACTTAGGCGTGCCAGCAACGATATTGCCGGACTTCATATATTCTGCACCACCCGCAAAGTCACCGATCAAACCACCCGACTCAGAGATCATGAGTACACCCGCAGCTAAATCCCAGGGCTTCAGGTCGTGCAGCCACAGGGCATCCATGCGGCCAGCCGCGACGTAAGCAAGGTCGAGGCAGGCGCTGCCGGTATGACGTACTTTGGTTTTTTCACGCAGCATTTGTGCGTAGAGCTGGCTATGAGCATCGGGGTCGGGAATGGGCCCGCCGGTCGCGATCATGGCGCCATCAAGTTCTTCTTTCGGGCTAACGCGTACGCGATGGCCGTTTAACTGGCAACCCTGGCCGCGGCTGGCCACAAATTCTTCGTTACGCATTGGGTCAACAATGACACCGTGCTCGAGCTTGCCCTTGTGCAGGCAGGCAATAGACACACAGAAGTGCGGCACCTGGCGCAGGAAATTTAAGGTGCCGTCGATGGGGTCAATAATCCACTCGTATTCTGCATCCTCATGCACCTGATTGTTGCGCGATTCCTCACCGGTGATGTTGTGATCCGGGTAGGTCGTCTTCAACGCCTCAACAATCATGTACTCAACTTCACGGTCGACGTTGGTCACGAAGTCGTTGTGCGCCTTTTCTGAAATCTTTAAAAGATCAGGGCGATCAAAGGCTCGAGAGATATGAGTGCTCGCTTGCCGCGCTGTGCGCAGTGCGATATTGGCCATGGGTTGCATAGTGTTTTTCGGTAATTAAAGCCGCGGCATCATACCAGCAAACCTATTGAAAAACGCCCTACAACTTGATGTAAACTCCGCGTATGGAATCAAACCTCTTCCCAAACTTGAGTATCGTCCTGGTGGAAACATCGCATCCCGGTAATGTGGGTGCGGCTGCACGGGCGATGAAGAATATGGGCGTTACCGAGCTGACGCTGGTGAAACCGAAAGAGTTTCCGAGCGAGAAGGCGAAGGCGCGTGCGGTGTCGGCGGCGGATGTGCTCGAGAATGCCTGCGTGGTGAACAGTGTCGAAGAGGCCATTGCCGATTGTCAGCTGGTGATTGGTACCTCAGCGCGGGATCGTCGTATACCGTGGCTTATGCTCGACCCGAAGGGTTGTGGTGCCAAGGTGGTTGCCGAGCAGGCGGCCGGGCACAAGGTGGCGATTTTGTTTGGCCGTGAGGATCACGGGCTCACCAATGAGGAACTGCAGCAGTGCCATTTTCATGTGAATATCCCCACCGGTGAGGCCTATAGCTCGCTGAATCTGTCGATGGCGGTGCAGGTGATCTGTTACGAGTTATTGCAGGCCAAACAGGTGCCAGTCACCGATCAGCGCTGGGATATAGACTATGCCAATGCGGGTGATATGGAACATATGTACAAGCATCTGGAGGAAACCATGATCCAGGTGGGGTTTCATGATCCCGAGACTCCTCGCCAGCTCCTATCCCGCGTCAGACGGCTGTTTAACCGCATTCGCCCAGACCAGATGGAGATCAATATCCTGCGCGGTTTTCTGACCGCCGTGAATCGTCTGAGCAAGTAATTACATCCAAATAACCAATCAGTCTAATAGGGACTTGTGATTCTCTAATACTTGACTAAAATGGTCGGGTATATAGTTGACTGAATTAGTCGGGTATTGCATAATGCGCGGCCCGCTGGGTGTTACAGAAAGTTTTACAAACAAGTAAAGGGTAAAGGGTAAAGGGTAAAACATGAGATTAACCGCCAAAGGAAGATATGCCGTCACCGCGATGCTGGATCTCGCTGTGCATGACAATGCGGGGCCCATTAGCCTAGCGGACATATCCGAGCGTCAGGGCATCAGTCTGTCCTATCTAGAGCAGCTTTTTTCCAAATTGCGGCGCCGTGATCTGGTGGCAAGCGTTCGCGGCCCAGGCGGTGGCTATCGTCTGAATCAACAGCCGCAGGACATTTCCATTGCGTCCATTGTCGATTCAGTAGATGAGAATGTCGACGCCACGAAATGTTCCGGTCGGGCAGACTGCCAGCATGGTGAGACCTGTCTGACTCATGAGTTGTGGGCAGACCTTTCCGGTGAGATCCATCAGTTTTTAAGCAACATTAATCTCGCCAGCATTATTGAGAAACGTGAAGTACAAAAAGTCGCCGCGCGACAGGATGCGATGGTGAATGACAGAATCCGATTGCCATCTCAGGAAATCGTATAAGACAGCGCATAGTAGGAGCAGCAGGACCATGAAAGAACCGATATATCTAGACTACGCAGCTACCACACCGGTTGACCCCCGTGTGGCGCAAAAGATGAGTGAATGTCTGCTTGCCGAGGGCAAGTTTGGCAATGCTGCCAGTCGTTCGCATAAATTTGGCTGGGAAGCGGAAGAAGCCGTGGAAATTGCCCGGCGCCAGGTTGCCGATCTGGTGAACTGTGATCCCAGGGAAATCGTCTGGACATCCGGCGCAACGGAATCCGACAATCTTGCCATCAAGGGCATTGCCCACTTCTATAAGAGCAAGGGTAATCACATTATTACCGCCAAGATCGAGCACAAGGCGGTACTGGATACCTGCCGGCAGCTGGAACATGAAGGCTTTGAGGTCACCTATCTCGACCCCAATTCTGATGGCATTATTAGCCCCGAAAGTGTTGCCGAGGCCATCCGTGAAGACACTTTGTTAGTGTCGATCATGAATGTGAATAACGAGATCGGCGTGGTAAACGATATCGCCGCTATCGGTGAAGTTACCCGAGCCAATAAAGTATTTTTCCACGTGGATGCGGCGCAGGGCGCCGGCAAGGTCCCTATTGACCTCGCGGAGTTAAAAGTCGATCTGATGTCGTTTTCTGCGCACAAGATCTATGGCCCGAAGGGCATGGGCGCGCTCTACGTCAGGCGTAAGCCAAGAGTTCGTTTGGAAGCCCAGATGCACGGTGGCGGCCACGAGCGCGGTATGCGTTCTGGCACGCTGGCAACCCATCAGATTGTCGGCATGGGTGAAGCGTTTCGTGTGGCACAAAATGATATGGCGGAAGAGGCCAAGCGTATTACGGCCTACCGCGATCGCTTGTGGGAAGGCTTCAAGGATATGGAAGAGGTGTACGTGAATGGCGAACTTGAACATCACGTCCCTGGCATCATTAATATCAGCTTCAATTTTGTGGAAGGTGAGTCACTGATCATGTCGTTACCGGAACTCGCGGTATCGTCTGGGTCAGCCTGTACTTCGGCCAGTCTTGAGCCGTCCTATGTCTTAAGGGCACTCGGTATGAACGATGAGCTGGCACATAGTTCGCTGCGGTTTTCCGTCGGGCGCTTTACCACCGAAGAAGATGTGGACACAGCGATCGCCCAGGTACGCAAATCAGTAGAAAAACTGCGCGAGCTGTCACCCCTGTGGGATATGTACAAAGACGGTGTCGATATGGACAAAATCGAATGGGCAGCTCACTAAGAATTTAAGGAGAGTAATCATGGCATATGGCGAAAAGGTTTTGGATCATTACGAAAACCCACGCAACGTGGGCAAGATGGATGACGACAGCGACGACGTGGGCACCGGTATGGTGGGTGCGCCTGCTTGTGGCGATGTTATGCGCCTGCAGATTAAAGTCGGCGACGATGGCATCATTCAAGATGCCAAGTTCAAGACCTACGGTTGTGGGTCTGCGATCGCATCAAGCTCTCTGCTCACCGAGTGGGTAAAGGGGCGAACTCTGGATCAGGCTGAAACGATTAAAAATACCGAGATTGCCGAGGAATTGGCACTGCCACCGGTGAAGATTCACTGTTCGGTACTAGCTGAAGATGCCATCAAGGCGGCAATTCAGGATTACCGCAACAAACATGACGGCAGTGAAGTAAGCGACGTTGCTGTCGGTTAAATAAAAAGAAAAAGAGATTAAACATGGGTATTAGTCTTACAGAAAATGCAGCAAGTCATGTCGCCAGCTTCCTCGCGGGTCGCGGTAAAGGCATTGGCATACGCCTTGCTGTGAAAACCACGGGTTGCTCGGGTCTGATGTACGTGCTCGAACCCGTGGATGATCCACAACCGGAAGACATCAAGTTCGACAGCAACGGTGTTGAAGTCTATGTCGACCCGAAGAGTCTCGTGTATGTCGATGGCACAGAAATGGATTATGTAAAAGAAGGCCTGAACGAGGGCTTCGAGTTTAAAAATCCCAATGAGTCTGCGCAATGTGGCTGCGGTGAGTCCTTTACCGTCTAACTCACCCTTGCCGTGGACTTTAACCAAAACTATTTCGAGATATTTCAACTGCCCGTCAGTTTTGATCTAGACGTGGATCAGTTAGCCTTACGGTATCGCCAGTTACAGTCGACCGTGCACCCGGATAAATTTGTTAGCGCAACGGATCATGAAAAACGTCTGTCGCTGCAATGGGCAACACAGATCAATAGCGCCTACGACACACTGCGCGCACCGTTGCCAAGAGCAATTTATCTGCTGGCATTAAAAGACGTAAACATAGAAGACAATCCGCAGCTCGATCCCATGTTTTTAATGGAGCAGATTGAATTAAGAGAACATCTCGAAGATATCGGTGAGCAGGAAGATAGTGAAGCCGCCTTAAAGTCGCTGGATGCGTTCAAAGCTGACGTTGATGCACGAATGGCTGGCCTACAGCTTGAGTTTGCGGCGCACTATGACGCTGATGCAGGCAAGGCCGAGCAAGTGGTTTACAAACTGCAGTTTATTAATAAGCTGCGCCAGGCGGCAGACCACCTGGAAGAGAAATTGTTGGATTATTAATGGCATTACTACAGATTACAGAACCCGGGCAGGCACAAGACCCGCATCAGCGTAAGCGCGCGGCGGGCATTGACCTTGGCACCACCAACTCGCTGATTGCGGGTGTGCGTGGTGGTGTGACCGAGACCCTGGCAGATCACGATGGCAGTCACCTGCTGCCGTCCGTGGTGCGTTATACCGACGCCGGTGTTGTGGTGGGGTTAGACGCTATGAACGCGGCGCAGGAAGATCCACTCAATACCATCATCTCGGTAAAACGCATGATGGGTCGCGGCATTGAAGACTTAAAGGGCCTTGGTGCGCAGCTACTCTATGAGTTCGCCGAAACCGATGGCGGTATGGTGCGCTTGCAGACCATCGCGGGTGCAGTAAGCCCGGTTGAAGTCTCTGCAGAAATTCTAAAAAACCTGGTGCAGCGCGGTAGCGAAAGCCTCGCGGGTGAACTGGATGGGGTGGTGATCACAGTGCCAGCCTATTTTGATGATGCTCAGCGACAGGCTACGCGAGATGCAGCGCGACTGGTAGGTTTGAATGTATTGCGTCTGTTAAATGAGCCGACAGCCGCCGCGGTGGCCTATGGCCTGGATAGCGCCCTGGAAGGCGTGATTGCCGTGTACGACCTGGGCGGCGGTACTTTTGATATTTCGTTGCTGCGTCTCAACAAGGGTGTGTTTGAAGTGGTTGCCACCGGCGGCGATTCTGCCCTAGGCGGTGATGATTTCGATCGGCGTATTGCTGAATGGTTGGTGGCTCAGGCCGGTTACGAAGCTGAACTCAACCCCAAACAACTGCGCACCTTGTTATCCCAGGCCCGCGAGTTGAAAGAAACCCTGAGCGACCAGGAACGCGCCACGGTGCAGGTCGCTGTTGATGATTTTAAATTTTCCGGTGAGCTGACCCGGGATACGTTGAATACACTCATGGCTGATCTGATTGATCAGTCCATTAAAGCCTGTCGCCGCGCCTTACGAGATGCCGGTGAAACCAGTGTTGCCAATGTCGTGTTGGTGGGCGGTTCTACACGGGTCCCTGCCGTACGTGATGCCGTGGCGGCATTTTTTGGCATTACCCCGTTATCTGATATTGATCCAGATCGTGTGGTGGCGATTGGTGCTGCCATACAGGCCAACATACTGGTCGGCAATAAGCTGGAAGACGAGATGTTGCTGCTGGATGTGTTGCCGCTTTCTCTTGGCCTTGAAACCGTCGGTGGTCTGGTTGAAAAAGTCATTGGCCGCAACACCGCAATCCCCGTTGCCCGTGCCCAGGAATTTACCACCTACAAAGATGGTCAGAGCGCGATGTTGATCCACGTTGTACAGGGGGAACGGGAACTCGTCAGTGACTGTCGCTCCCTGGCACGGTTTGAATTGCGCGGTATTCCGCCGATGGTGGCGGGCGCTGCGCGCATTGAAGTGCTGTTCCAGGTGGATGCCGATGGGCTGCTGTCGGTCAGTGCGGCGGAAGCAACCACCGGCGTTAAAGCCAGCATAGAAGTATTGCCGTCCTATGGCCTCAATGAAAATGAGATCACCGACATGCTAAAGGCATCCATTGATCATGCCCGGGCAGATATTGATCTGCGCACGCTGACCGAAGCCAGAGTCGATGCCGGTCGTGTTGTTGATGCGCTCGAAAGTGCGCTGGCGGTGGATGGCGCGCGATTGTTGAGCGCTGCTGATATTAAGATGTTGCAACAGGGTTTGGTGACTCTACAGGCAGTTGCCGAAGGGTCAGATCCCCAGGCGATCAATGAAGGTGTCGAGATGCTCGGCAAGGCCAGCGAAGACTTTGCGGCCCTGCGTATGGATGCCGCGGTACGGGAAGCCTTTACCGGGCAGCAGGTCAAAGCCCTTGAGGAGGACTTCTAATGCCACAAATCATCATTCTGCCCCACGCAGAACGTTGCCCGGAAGGTGCGGTAATCGAAGCCGAGCCCGGTGACAAGTTAATCGAGGTGGCCCTTGATCATGGCGCTAATATTGAGCACGCCTGTGAAATGGCCTGTGCCTGTACCACCTGTCACGTGATAGTGCGAGAGGGTTTTGATTCATTACAAGAATCTGACGAGACCGAGGATGATCTTCTGGACAAGGCCTGGGGCCTTGAGCCGGATTCCCGGCTTAGCTGTCAGGTAGAGATTGGCGAAGAGGATCTGGTGATCGAGATTCCTAAATATACGATCAACCAGGTCTCTGAAACCCACTAGCCGGGAGGCATCCATGAATTGGACCGATGTGAACGATATAGCCATTGAGCTGGATGAGGCCCATCCGGATACTGATCCACTCAGTATTCGCTTCACCGACCTGCAGCAATGGGTGATGGCGCTACAAGGGTTCGATGATGATCCGGCACGGTGTGGCGAGCGCATTCTAGAGGGAATTCAAATGGCCTGGATCGAGGAGCGTGATTAGCTGCAATTCACCCCTGCCACCCCTATAATAGTGCCCTTCGTTTTTAGCACTTTTTTTAGCACTTTTATTAGTAGATGGAGAAACATCAGATGGCACAGGAAAGAACACTTTCCATTATGAAACCAGACGCCGTGGCGAAAAACGCTATTGGCAATATCGTCGCAAGATTTGAAGCGGCAGGGCTGCAAGTCATTGCAATGCGCATGGAGCAACTGTCCGAAGACCAGGCCAAGGGGTTTTATGCCGAGCATGACGGCAGACCTTTTTTTGCTGACCTGGTGACGTTTATGACGTCTGGGCCAGTGGTCGTGCAGGTACTTGAAGGCGACAACGCTATCGCCCGTAACCGTGAACTGATGGGTGCAACCAACCCAAAGGAAGCCGATGCCGGTACAATTCGCGCAGACTTTGCCGAATCCATTGATGCCAATGCCGTGCACGGTTCTGATTCGCCGACCTCCGCGGCGCGCGAAATCAGCTATTTCTTTACAGAGGATGCGCTTTGCAGCCGATAGATGAATGCTCCCGCGAAACTTGATCTACTTGGATTCACCCGGTCTCAACTGGTAACACTGCTCGAAGAGCTGGGTGAGAAGCCGTTTCACGCGGAGCAAATTCTTAAATGGTTGCATCACCGTTTTGTCTCGGATTTCGAGAGCATGACGGATATCAGCAAAACGCTGCGGGTCAATCTCGCAGAACTGACGGAAATTCATCAGCCGGAAGTATTACAGGAGCAAACCTCGACCGATGGCACCCGTAAGTGGCTGTTAAAAGCCAGGTCCGGTAGTGCGATCGAAATGGTATTTATTCCTGAGGATACCCGCGGCACGCTGTGCGTATCGTCGCAGGTTGGCTGTGCACTCGATTGCAGTTTTTGCAGTACCGGCAAGCAGGGCTTTAACAGTAATCTGACGGCGGGTGAAATCGTCGGGCAGGTGCGGGTTGCGGTGCAGGCACTCGCCAAAGATTATCCAGACCGTGATCGCGCGGTGACCAATGTGGTGCTGATGGGTATGGGCGAACCCCTACTCAATCTCGACAACGTGTTACCCGCGGTTGAACTCATGATGGACGATCTTGGTTATGGGATTTCCAAGCGCAAGGTCACCATATCCACCTCGGGAGTAGTTCCCGGTATTGAGCGGTTGACTGAAACAACGGATGCATCGCTGGCGATTTCTCTGCATGCACCCAATGATGAGATTCGAGATCAGCTGGTACCCATCAATCGTAAGTATCCCATTGCTATGCTACTAGATGCTTGTCTTGCCTATGCCCGAACCCTCGGCGAAAAACGCACGGTCACTATCGAATACACCCTGCTGGACGGCGTTAACGATCAACCCGAGCATGCCGCCGAGTTAGCCACCCTGCTCAAGGGTTTTCCGTGTAAAATCAACCTGATACCGTTTAACCCATTTCCCGGGTCCGGTTATAAAAGGCCAAGTTCCACCGCGGTTCGGGCTTTTCAGAATCGTCTTGTTGCGGCGGGTCATGCAACCATGGTGCGCACCACTCGGGGGGATGATATTGATGCCGCCTGTGGTCAGCTTAAAGGTAACGTCGAAGATAAAACGCGCCGTCAGGCGAAATACCGCAAGATTGCGGGAGGATAGTTTTATGACAGGATCAATGGCCACTGCCGTACGTCTCGGTCTGCTTTCGTTACTGCTGATTTCAGGTTGCGTCACGGACTCATCAACCTATACGAAGGAAGTTAACAAGGCTGATGTGGTGCGGGCACAGTACGAGCTTGGCGCCACTTACCTGGGCCGCGGTAACTATCGCCGCGCCAAAGACTACTTGAGCAAGGTGCTTGAAATCGATCCCAAGTTTGCGCTCGCCCACGTGGCATTCGGTCTGGTATTTGAACACGAAGAAGAATACGTGCTCGCCAACGAGCATTTTCAAAAGGCGATTAAGTTTAATCCTGCGCTAACCGAGGCCCGGGTAGCCTATGCGGGTTTTCTCGATGTCCAGGGTCGCTATCCAGAGGCGATCGATCAGTTGCTGGTGGCCGCTGATGACAGGTTCTACCATTCGCGCCCGACGATCTATGAAAATCTCGGGCGGTCGTACCTTAGAATTGATGATGTGAACAATGCCGTCACGGTCTTTGAGCGCGCTATTGCGCTGAATAACAATCAGTCGAGGGCATTGTTGGAACTCGCTGAGCTCAAGTTAGGGCAGCAGGGCTATGTCGAGGCGTTCGCGCTCTACCGGCGCCACATTGGTGTGTCCGATCAATCTGCAAGAAGTCTCTGGCTGTGCATACAGTTGGCTGAGCGTTTTTCAAATCCCGATGAGAAGGCGAGCTGCGCGCTCACTTTGAAAAATATATTCCCGGCGACCCCGCAATATCGTTTCTATGAGAAAAGGTTTGGTCAATGAGCGAATCTGAAGAAGAACAAGCGCCTGTACAAAGTATATCGGCATTGCTCAGTGATACGCGAGAGAAGCTTGGTCTCAGCCAGAAAGATGTGGCAGACCAACTGTTCCTGACGGGTACGTTTATTCGTTATATCGACGAGGGTCTGTTTGAGAAGATTCCGAAACAGGCCTTTATCAAAGGTTATCTGCGGTCCTACGCCCGTGTGATTCAATTGAGTGGTGATGAAGTCGTCGCGCAATATGAGGCTGAGCGTGAAAGCCAGGAGCAGATTGCCCTGCGTGGCGTTACCGAAGAGCGAGTGGGCAGCTCTGCATTAACCGGGCCTGTATTACAAACTGGTGTTATTAGCCTGGCCGCGATTGTGTTGTTGGCAATACTGGTCTGGGCTTTTTCCGGTGATGATGAAGAGCCGTTGCCGCCACCGGCAGCCATGCAATCAATAGACCCGCAACCTGCCATTGTGAGTCTGCCCTCGGTCGAGTCGCGTCAGAATGGCGTATTGGTGACAGAAACCGAAAAGGCACCTATGGGTAACGCCCCGTTAGCTGAAGCAGCACCTGAAGTAGCGGTGGTAGTAGAAACAGCGCCCGTGGCTGAAACACCGCCTGTGGCTAAGGAACAGGAGCCAAAGCGCGTTGTACTTGAAAGTGGCAAAGACGTCACCATCGAAAGAATTGCCGATGATGCTTATCAGTACATCACAGTTGATGCCAACGGCTTTGGTCAGCTGGAGTTCGTATTAACCGGCGAGTGTTGGATTGAAGTTGAGGATGGCGATGGTGATTCGATCTATGGCGATCTTAATCGTGAGCACGACATTCTCACGGTTTATGGTGTGGCGCCCTTTAAAATACTTCTCGGTCGGGCATCGGCGGTGGCGCTGCGCTTTAATGGCAAAGAGATTGATGTCGCGAAATACACCACCAGCGATCAGACGGCGAAACTTGAAGTCGGCGACGCCTCGTGAGACAGGACGGCAACATAAAACGCCGCAAGTCACGTCAAGTGATGGTGGGTAATGTCCCTGTAGGTGGCGATGCGCCGATATCGGTGCAGAGTATGACCAACACAGAGACTACCGATGTTGCAGCAACTGTCGAGCAGATAAAACGTTTGGAAGCCGTGGGCGCCGACATCGTTCGGGTCTCTGTGCCTACCATGGACGCGGCCGATGCCTTTGGTGTGATTCGCGGGCAGGTGAGCGTGCCGCTGGTTGCGGATATTCATTTTGATCACAAGATTGCACTAAAAGTAGCCGAGCTGGGTGTGGACTGCCTGCGTATCAACCCGGGCAATATTGGCAGTAAGGCACGTGTGCAGGAAGTGGTTGCAAGCTGTCGTGACAAGGCTATTCCCATGCGGGTCGGCGTCAATGCGGGCTCCTTGAGCAAGGAACTGCTGCGTAAATACAAAGAGCCTAACGCAGCCGCGATGGTGGAATCTGCGCTCAAGAACATCGACATGCTGGATGAATTGGACTTTCAGGATTTCAAACTGAGTATGAAGTCCTCCAATGTGTTCATGGCAATCGAAGCTTACCGAACGATCGCGAGCCAGATTGATCAGCCCTTACATCTGGGTATCACCGAGGCCGGTGGTTTGCGTTCTGGCACCGTTAAAAGTGCGGTAGGACTCGGCCTGTTATTGATGGAAGGTATTGGAGACACCATCAGAATTTCGCTGGCGGCGGATCCCGTAGAAGAAATTAAAGTCGGTTTCGATCTGTTAAAAAGCCTGAACATTCGTAGTAAGGGTATTAACCTTGTCGCCTGTCCGAGCTGTTCGCGTCAGAATTTCGATGTCATCTCAACCGTCAATGAGCTCGAACGGCGGGTAGAAGACATCACAACGCCACTTGACGTTGCTATTATAGGCTGTATCGTCAACGGCCCCGGAGAAGCCAAAGAAGCTGACGTCGGGTTAACCGGTGCGTCGCCCAGCAGTTTGTTGTACGAATCGGGCAAGCCGCACCATAAGATTAGTAATGACACGCTGCTGGACGATTTAGAAAAGATGATTCGTGGTCGGGTAGCTGAAAAACAACAGCAACAAGAAAAACTCATTGTAAAAGACTCCTGAAAGTGAAAATCCAGGCCGTGCGTGGCATGCAGGATCTGCTGCCAAGACAAAAGGAAATCTTCCGTCATATAGAAGACACCATAAGCAGTGTCCTGGCATCCTATGGTTATCAGGAAATTGGTTTGCCGGTGATTGAATTCACCAACCTCTTTAGTCGACTGGTGGGCGAAGCCACCGATATCGTCGAAAAAGAGATGTATACCTTTGATGATCGCAATGGTGAGAGCCTCACCCTGCGCCCGGAGGGCACAGCCGGTTGTGTGCGTATGGCCCAGGAGAACGGACTGATCTTCAATCAGATTCAGCGTTTCTGGTACACCGGACCGATGTTTCGCCATGAACGACCGCAAAAGGGTCGTTACCGGCAGTTCGAGCAGATCGGTGTGGAATGCTTCGGCATGGCCGGCCCTGATATCGATGCAGAGCTGCTTTTGATGACGTATCGTATGTGGCAGGCACTGGGTATTACTGACACTGTCCAATTGGAATTGAACTCACTCGGATCGCTTGCCGCCCGCAGTACCTATCGGGATGCACTGGTGGCCTATCTTGAGACGGTGCGCGGCGATCTGGATGAAGATAGTCAGCGTCGTATCAGTACGAATCCACTGCGTGTATTAGACAGCAAAGTTGAAAACACCCGTGATCTACTGGCCGATGCGCCACTGATGGGTGATTATCTCGATGACGAGTCAACGGTGCATTTTGATGCCCTGCGTCGTACGCTGGATCAGCGGCAAATACCCTACGCGGTCAATCCGATGATCGTGCGCGGGCTGGATTACTACAACAGGACGGTATTTGAGTGGACAACCGACTCCCTGGGGGCTCAGGGTACGGTCTGTGCCGGGGGGCGTTATGACGGCCTGGTAGAACAGGTGGGAGGGCGCTCAACCCCGGGCGTAGGGTTTGCCATGGGCCTTGATCGGCTGGCAATGATGCTGGACGACAAATTTGAATCAACAGCGCCAGCTGATGTCTATATCGCGTCACTGGGGGAAATTGCACGAACATTTTCATTAATGTTAGCCGAGGATATTCGAAATACCCTTGATACGTGTAGAATCGTCGTGCATTGCGCCGACGGTAAGCTAAAAAGCCAGATGAAAAAGGCCGATGCGAGCGGTGCTCGTGTTGCCCTGATTGTTGGTGAAGATGAGATAGCCGGGGGTGAGGTGACAGTTAAGCATCTCGCTACAGGGGATCAGCAGACGATTCCTTTGGCTGAAATCACCGAACACCTTAGTAAACTATTGTCCAAGGAGTAGAAGTGGCTGATACAGACGAAGAACAGATTGAGGAGTTAAAAACCTGGTGGACGGAGAATGGTAATTCTCTGATCATCACGATTGTTGTGACCCTGGCCATTGTGTTTGGTTATCGCGTATTGCAAGACGGTGTGTCTGAAAAAGCTGCGGCTGCATCCGCACTGTATGAAAGCATTACGAATGCGGTGAGAGATGCGTCGGCAACAGCGCCGAGTGCAGAAGTGCTGTTATCGATCCGGTCGCTCGGTAATGAACTAAAGGCAGACTACTCGGATTCGAGCTACGCACACTTTGGCGCACTCCATATGGCGAAGATTGCGGCAGATAGAAGAGAGTACGAAACCGCTGAGTTTGAGCTGATGTGGATGCTGGAAAACGACGTGCATGAAATACTCGAGCCCGTGACGCGCATGCGCCTGGCACTTGTCCTTGTGGAACAGGATCGTGCTGAAGAAGGTTTGCAGATGCTATCCGTTGATATCGAACTGGGCGCCCATGTGGTCTCCTGGCACGAGACCCAAGGGGACATCCACTATCAAATGGGTGACAACAGTAGCGCAAGGACTGCCTATCAAACGGCGGTAGACCTGCTGGGTGAAGATGATTCCGCCAGGCCAATGTTGATGGCTAAGTTACAGGATCTGACGGTTGCGCCGTCAGCAGAGGAAGCCACACAGGTCGCTGAATGATGTCTATGAAACTCTCCATTGTTATTGTCCTCATGATCGCCTTGAGCGGTTGTAGCTGGTTTAAGCTGAACGGTGACGAGGACGTGCGAGAGCCCTTTAAGCTCGAGTCCATCACTAAAGAAGTCGACGTTAAGCAACTGTGGAGTACCAAAGTTGGCAAAGGCGCCGATGACAAGGCGATCAGGCTGGTGCCGGCTATCTCTGGGAGTCGAATTTTTGCCGCCGCCGCAGACGGCACGATTAAAGCGTTACAACTCGATAGCGGTCGTGAGATCTGGCGGGTGCAGGTCCGGGATGTGTACAGTAAAGGCGAGCAGGAAAATGCCTTCAGCAAGGAGGTTGATGCCATCACCGGTGGTGTGGGTGTTAACGATGACCAGTTGGCGGTGGGGACGGCAGCAGGTGAAATCGTCGTGCTGAATCAGAGCGATGGTTCACTCGCGTGGCGGGCACGCACCAGCAGTGAGCTATTGGCGCCGCCGCAACTCGATGCAGAAATCGCCGTTACCCACAGCATTGATGGCAAGATCAGCGCATTTAATGTGCTGGATGGTGAACGTCTGTGGACCTATTCAACCGATGTGCCGTCACTGACACTACGTGGTACCACAACACCCATAGTGACCCCCGAATATATCGTTGCCGGTTTCGCGAGTGGCAGATTTGCACTACTTAATCGCAAGACAGGTATCGCTGGTTTTGATCTACCGATCGCCGTAGCTCAGGGTAGATCGGACCTGGAACGACTAGTCGATATAGATGGTGCCATGGCGATAGTGGGTGCGAGGCTCTATGTCGTGGGTTATCAGGGCAGCCTGATCGCCGTAAATCTCAATAATGCACAAGTCGAATGGGGTCATGATGCATCCAGTGTGGTTGGCATCGGCGAAGGTTTTGGCAATGTCTATCTTGCCAGTGAGGATAGCGCGCTTAGCGCCTATGACGCGATTTCTGGCAAAGTTCTCTGGGAAGTAGATGCGCTCACCTACCGTGATATTTCCACACCCGTAACCGCTAGCAGTTACGTGGTGGTTGGCGACTCCGACGGTTATCTGCACGTCATCGCGCAGTCCGATGGGCGATTTGTCGGTCGTCGTAAAGTAGATGGCAAGGGGCTCTATTCAGCGGCAGTGACCAATGGCAAGCTGGTGTACATATTAGGCAAGAGTGGTATCTTGTCAGCCTACGAGATTCGTTAGGCGCTCTCATGCTTCCCGTCATCGCCCTCGTTGGTCGTCCCAACGTCGGAAAATCCACGTTATTTAACCGTCTTACCCGTTCACGGGATGCCCTGGTGGCGAGTTTCCCCGGTCTAACCCGGGACCGCCAGTATGGTAAAGGCGCACTCGGTGATATTGATTATGTTGTCGTCGATACCGGCGGGCTGACCGATGAGGCCGGTGGTATTGAAGGTCCTATGGCAGATCAGGTGATGCAGGCGATCAGCGAGGCTGATCTTATTGCATTTATGGTGGATGCCCGGGATGGCCGGATGCCAGGTGATGAGAACATCGCAGCCATGCTTCGCCAACAGGATGTGCCGGTAGTCCTCGTGGTCAATAAGATCGATGGACAGAATCAGGATCTAGTGTCCGGTGAATTCTACTCTCTGGGTTACGGTGACCCTGCGTACATTTCAGCCAGTAACGGCAATGGCGTGATGCAGTTTATTAATGAGACGATCGTGAGTACCGTGGCGGACTCAATGGAGCCGGAAACCTCGGCAGAAGAAGTCGGTATCAAAATCGCCGCGGTAGGGCGACCTAATGTCGGTAAATCAACCCTGATCAATCGGTTGTTGGGTGAAGAGCGAGTCGTGGTGTTTGATGCCGGGGGCACGACGCGGGACAGCGTCTATATTCCCTTTCAGCGAGATGATCAGCACTATACCCTGATCGATACCGCTGGCGTGCGGCGCCGCGGTAAAGTCCAGCAGCACATCGAAAAATTTTCCGTGATTAAAACCCTGGATGCCATTGCAGATGCGCACGTTGTCGTTCTGTTAGTGGATGCCAGAGACGGTATTGTAGATCAGGATCTGCACCTTCTGGGTCACATACTCGAAGCGGGTCGTGCCCTGGTGATTGCCGTTAATAAATGGGATGGCCTCTCGAGAGACGAGCGGTATGACATCCGTATCGAACTGGAACGTCGGCTGACGTTTATTGATTTCGCGAAGATCCATTTTATTTCCGCGCTGCATGGGTCCGGCGTTGGCAGTCTTTATGGCTCGATCCATAAGGCCTATGAATCTGCGACACGGAGTATCAAAACAGGGGATCTCAATTTGATTCTGGCGCAGGCGGTCAGCGATCATCAGCCACCGCTCGTGCATGGGCGCCGGGTTAAGCTGCGTTATGTCCATCTGGGTGGCAGTAATCCACCGATAATTGTGATTCATGGCAACCAGACCGACGCTGTGCCGTCAGCCTATAAACGCTATCTTGAGCATCGTTTTATCGATGCGCTTGGCCTTGAAGGCACGCCCGTTCGGCTGGAATTCAGAACGGGCGACAATCCTTTTAAGGGGCGAAAAAACCAGCTCAGCAAACGGCAGGTGACTCGTAAGCGCCGGCTTATTGACCACGTCAAAAAGCAGGAGCGTAAACGCAAGCGTCGTCGTTAGAGCTGTTATTCCGACTTTAGAAAAAGCGCGGGGTTTACCCTGGCGTTATTTAAGCTGACACCCCAGTGCAGGTGTGGCCCGGTAACTCGCCCGGTCTGGCCCACTTTCCCAATAGCATCACCAGCGGCCAGCCTATCCCCCTTGACGACATCGATACTCGACAGGTGACAATACATGGTGACCAGCCCCTGGCCGTGATCGATGAGTACTGTGTTGCCGTTAAAAAAGTAATCCCCGGTTGCGACCACTGTTCCAGACGACGGTGCCACGATAGGGGCCCCATCGGGCGCGGCGATATCCATGCCGCTATGCGGATTTCGTGGCTGGCCATTGAGTATCCGGCGCAGTCCGAAAGAACTGGATTGTGGCCCGACGGTGGGTGTTTGAAAGTCAGTGTCGGCTTCTGATTCACGATCAAAATATAAAAATGCCTGATCCATTTCGTTTCGTTCCCCGGCGATGCGCGTTAAGTCTTCCGCTAACGGGTTTACCTGTCGCCGGTTCTTGATGGTCAGTGATTGGGTTTCATACTCATGAGCAAGTACCGAAAAGGAGATGTGCCGCTTTCCGACGACGAGTTCGTGTTCACCGGGCTTGATGCTAAGCGGCAGTCCGATAATCGCGTAGGCATCGTCCTGGGTGCTCTGCGTCATGATTGCTCGACCGTTAAATGTGGCGCGCTCGTTGATGCCAATGGCAATGACCGCCACCCCGCCTGGTACCGGTGAATGCTCGGGTAGGGCAAAAACACTAGAGGACAAGATAAGTAGAGTGCACGAAAGCACTTTTTTGGTGACCTGCAAAAGGACTTTGATCATTTTTGTAGGGCTTTGACTTCTGCGGTCAGACTACCGTGCTGGAGTCGAACGTTAATAAGTTCGCCTTCGCTGACATCTGCCGCGTTGGTAATCACTTTCTTCGGCGCGGTATCCGGGCTGGCAATGGCAAAACCGCGCTCCAGTGTCGCCAGCGGGCTGAGCGCATTGAGTTTCTGCGTGAGGGTATGCAACTGATTGTCGTGGTTGCGCAGAGTCTGGTTCATAGTACCAATAAGCTGTTCGCGCAGATGAACGGTTTTAAGACTAATTTCCTGGATGCGGGGTCGCGGATTGATGAGGGACTTTGTTGATACATCAAGCTGTCCCTGCAGGCTCGCCAATCGATGTTTCCAGTTGTTGTGCAGGCGGAGTTCCAGGTTGTCCAACTGCTGGCTGAGATCCTGTACCCGTTGACCGGGATGGCGCAGTCGCTGGGACAAATGTTGCAGATGATTAGTCTGCCGTGCGATGACCGCTGTGAACTGGGAGGTAAGGCGTTGTTCTATACCGAGGATCGTCGCCAGCCAATCTTGCATGTCCGGGCTGATGAGTTCCGCCGCCGCTGAAGGTGTGGGTGCGCGGAGATCGGCGACAAAGTCGGCGATCGACACATCGGATTCGTGCCCAACGGCACTCACCACCGGGATGGCGCTGTCCGCAATGGCGCGGGCAACACCCTCAGTATTAAAAGACCATAGGTCCTCCAGGGGACCGCCACCGCGTGTCAGCAGCAGCACATGAAAGGGTCTGGTGTCATATTGGTTGGCGAACGCCAACGCTGCGCTAATCTGGCGTTCTGAATCGTTGCCCTGCACCTGCACGGGCAGAATGGAAACACGAATGGCGGGAAAGCGGCGCTTTAAAACATTCAGCACATCGTGGATTGCAGCGCCCGTGGGTGAGGTAATAATACCAACGTGCGTGGGTAGTTCTGGCAGTGGCTGTTTGAAGCGCTCATCAAACAAACCCTCGAGTTGCAGTTTCATTTTGAGTTGTTCAAAGGCACGGCGCAGCGCGCCATCACCGGCTTCCTCAATATGATCGGCGATCAGCTGATAGTCACCGCGGCCCTCATACAGGCTGACGCGACCGCGGATGATGACCTGTACACCATCCTTTGGTGTAAAGCGTAACAGCTGATTACGGTTGCGGAACATGGCGCAGCGCAGTTGGGCAGATTGATCCTTTAAGGTGAAATACCAGTGCCCCGAGGACGGTCGCACGAAATTCGAGATCTCGCCCTCGACCCAAACCATGGAGAAATTGCCCTCGAGAAGACGCCGGGCACCGCGATTGAGCTCGGAAACAGAAATAACTTCTCTGTTTATGCCACTTTGTGAACTTTGCATGATGCCATCATACCGTGAACATCTAGTATAATGCTGTGCTTTCTCAGCCCAAGGATTCACAAAAACCTATGCCGCAGGATATCCATCAGGAAAAAATTCTTATCCTGGACTTCGGTTCTCAGTATACGCAGCTGATCGCAAGAAGAGTCCGCGAAATTGGTGTGTACTGCGAAATTCATCCCTACGATATCAGTCAGGACGACGTCGCGGACTTCGCCCCTAATGGCGTGATCTTATCGGGTGGACCGCATTCAGTAACCGCTGACGATACGCTGCGGGCGCCGGACTTCATTTTTACCCTGGCAGTGCCGGTATTGGGCATCTGTTACGGCATGCAGACCATGGCCAAACAGTTAGGGGGGGATGTCGAGGGTTCCAGTCACCAGGAGTTCGGTTATGCGCGGGTGCTCGTTGGGGACGAAAGCGCGCTCTTTGCCGATATCGAAGATGACACCGAGGCAGGCAAACCAGCACTCGACGTCTGGATGAGCCATGGCGACAAGGTGGTTGAAGCACCGGCAGGTTTTAGCGTTATTGCGAGCTCAGGAACCACTGAAGTGGCGGCGATGAGCGATGAAACACGGCGTTTCTATGGTGTGCAGTTTCACCCGGAGGTGAATCACACCTTGCAGGGTCTACCGATCATGCAGCGTTTTGTGCTCGAGATCTGCGAGTGCCAGGGCCTGTGGACGGCGGCAAATATTGTTGAAGAGATCATTACCGACGTTCGTCAGAAAGTGGGCGACGATCATGTATTACTGGGTTTGTCCGGTGGTGTTGATTCCTCTGTAGTCGCGGCGCTCCTGTCTCGAGCTATTGGTGATCAACTGACCTGTGTTTTTGTGGATAACGGGCTGCTGCGCTTGAACGAATCAGAGCAGGTGATGGCCATGTTTGGCGAAGAGTCGAATACCTTTCGGCTGAACATCGTGCCAGTGGATGCGGCGCAGCAGTTTTTGACGAAGCTAACCGGCGTCACTGATCCGGAAGCCAAACGCAAAGTCATCGGTAATACCTTTATCGATGTGTTTGAGGCGGAGTCCAACAAAATCAAAAACGTGAAGTTTCTGGCACAGGGCACGATCTATCCGGATGTGATTGAGTCCGCAGGCAACAAGAACAGCAAGGCGCGAGTCATCAAATCCCATCACAATGTGGGGGGTCTGCCGGACTATATGAAACTGGATCTGATTGAGCCTCTGCGGGAGCTGTTTAAAGACGAGGTTCGTCGTATCGGTATGGAAATGGGTTTGTCCCGCGCGATCGTATTTCGCCATCCATTTCCCGGCCCCGGTCTGGGTGTACGTATCCTCGGTGAAGTGAAACAGGAATATGCCGACATCCTGCGTCAGGCGGATCACATCTTTATTGAAGAGCTCTATAAGGCCGACTGGTATGACAAGGTCAGTCAGGCTTTTGCAGTATTTCTGCCGGTGAAGTCTGTCGGTGTGGTCGGTGATGCGCGGCGTTATGAGCACGTCATTGCGCTACGGGCGGTCGAAACCGTCGATTTCATGACCGCGCGCTGGGCCCGGTTACCCTATGAATTACTGGAAACTGTGTCGACCCGCATCATCAATGAGATCAGTGGCATTTCCCGGGTGACCTACGATATTTCCAGCAAGCCGCCGGCCACTATCGAGTGGGAATAGCAGTAGAAACCTTTATGCAGGCTGCCTATGCGCTTGCCATGGATGCGCAGGCAGTCGATGAAGTCCCCGTGGGCGCGGTAGTGGTTGTCGACGATGAAATCGTCGGTCGGGGCTATAACCAGACCATCACCGGACAGGATCCGACGGCCCATGCGGAAATTGTCGCCCTGCGTGATGCAGCGGCGGCACTTGGCAACCATCGAATGCCAACCGCAGATCTCTATGTGACTATTGAACCCTGTACCATGTGCGCCGGGGCTCTCATTCATGCCCGGATTCGCACGCTGTATTTTGCCACCGCGGAGCCGCGCTCCGGGGCCGTCGTCTCGATGTCCCGGGTGCTGGACAATACTGCGCTGAATCATCGGGTGACCTATGAGCACGGACTCTGTCAGGATGCCTGCGCGCATCTGATCAAAGATTTTTTCGCAGCTAAACGCTAAAATGTTTATTTGCGTGCTTTTGGATTTCTCATGCTGACCCTGCTCGGGGCAACCGCTCTTTCGGAATTTCGTATCACCAAGTTGTTGGCGGACCTGGCGAGCGCTGATCTCGACGGTATACAGACTACCTACCTACATTTTGTCGACCTGGAACGTGATCTTAGCGATCAGGAACGCGACACGCTGCACCGTCTGCTGACCTATGGCCCTGCTGGGGAGAGGGCAGAGACGGGCGGCCAGTTACGCTTAGTCGTGCCGAGGCCCGGTACGATTTCACCCTGGAGTTCCAAGGCGACTGACATCGCGCATATCTGTGGTCTGTCTGCGGTTAAGCGCATTGAGCGCGGCATCGCCTATTACCTCAAAAGCCCGCAAACACTATCCGAGGAACAACTGCAGCTGATTGACCCGTACCTGCACGATCGCATGACGGAAGCGGTGCTGGCCGATATGGATGCTGCTGTGCTGTTTGAAACCGCCGAACCGAAACCGCTCGGTACGGTGCCACTACTGTCTGAGGGTATCGCCGCGCTGAAAGAGGCCAATACTGCCCTCGGTATGGCGCTCACCCATGAAGAAATGGCGTACCTGGTGGATGCCTTTACCCGGCTGGGTCGTGACCCGACGGATGTTGAATTAATGATGTTTGCCCAGGCGAACTCAGAACACTGTCGACACAAAACGTTTGGTGCATCCTGGACGCTGGATGATGAGGCGCAGCCGCACAGTCTGATGGATATGATCCGCAACACCCTGGCACAGACCAACGGTGAGGGTGTGTTAAGTGCCTATGAAGACAATGCCTCGGTCATCGAGGGTCACAATTCGGCACGATTCTACCCCGACCCGCAGACTCGGGAATACGGCTACCACGAAGAACCCGTACATATTCTGATGAAGGTGGAAACGCACAATCATCCGACCGCCATTGCACCGTTTCCTGGTGCTGCCACCGGTTCCGGCGGGGAAATCAGAGACGAAGGCGCTGTAGGTCGCGGATCGAAACCTAAAGTCGGTCTGACGGGCTACTCGGTTTCTAATCTAAAAATACCGGGGCAGGTCAACAGCTGGGAAGTCGACCACGGTAAACCGGCGCGTATTTCCTCGGCCCTGGATATCATGATTCAGGCGCCTATCGGTGGCGCTGCTTTTAACAATGAATTTGGCCGGCCCAATATCTGTGGTTATTTCCGGAGCTTTGAGCAACGCGTCGGTGATGAGGTTCGTGGCTATCACAAACCCATTATGATCGCCGGTGGTCTGGGCAATATCCGCGCCGAACATGTCGAGCAGCGGCCAATCGAACCCGGTGCCTGTCTTATCGTGCTCGGTGGCCCGGCCATGTTAATTGGTCTGGGTGGCGGCGCCGCTTCATCTATGGCGACCGGTGCCAGCGATGCGGACCTGGATTTTGCCAGTGTGCAGCGTGGCAATCCTGAAATAGAACATCGCTGCCAGGAAGTGATCGACCAGTGCTGGCAGTTGGGTGAGCACAACCCGATTCAGTTTATTCATGATGTTGGCGCTGGGGGCCTGTCCAATGCGCTGCCGGAACTGGTGAAGGACGGTAGCGTCGGTGGTCTGTTTGAATTGCGTGATGTGCCAAACGAAGAACCTGGCATGTCGCCACTTGAGATCTGGTGTAACGAAGCCCAGGAACGTTATGTGCTGGCAGTCGCAGTAGACGATATCGAACAGTTTACGGCGATCTGTGAACGCGAGCGCTGTCCCTTTGCTGTGGTCGGCAGCGCCGAGCCTAATTCACATCTTGCGGTGACCGACAGCCTGCTGAATGAGCAGCCGGTGGATCTGCCGATGGGTGTGCTGTTTGGTGAAACTCCGCGCATGATTAAAGAGGTCAGTTCATTACCGGCAAAAGTCAGCGAAGAGCACAACACCCTTGCGCTCGAGCAAGCCATAGAACTGGTGATCGCCCATCCGACGGTTGCCAGCAAAAATTTTCTTATCACGATTGGTGATCGAACCGTCAGTGGTTTGGTCTCCCGGGATCAGATGATCGGCCCGTGGCAGACGCCGGTTTCTGATGTCGCGGTATCTGCCAGCAGCTATACCGCAAGCACCGGTGAAGCCATGGCCATGGGGGAGCGTACACCGCTCGCGCTGCTGGATGCGCCTGCGTCGGGTCGTATGGCCGTTGGCGAGGCAATCACCAATATTGTTGCTGCAACGATCGATGACATTACCAACATTAAACTGTCCGCTAACTGGATGGCCGCTGTCGGCCATCCAGGTGAGGATGCCAATCTGTACCGGACCGTCGCCGCCGTCGGGCTAGAGCTTTGTCCTGAGTTAGGTATCTGTATTCCAGTCGGCAAGGATTCCATGTCCATGCAGACCCGCTGGCAGGACGGTGACGTTGATAAAACGGTGACTTCTCCGCTGTCGCTGATTGTAACGGCATTCTCTCCTGTCTCTGATATCGCAACGACTCTGACCCCGGAACTACAACGTCGCGGAGACAGTGAACTGTTCTTTATTGATCTCGCCGCGGGTAAATCGCGCCTTGGTGGTTCGATTCTAATGCAGTGTCAGGAACAAATGGGCAGTACAGCGCCGGATGTCGATGACGCGTCGCTATTAAAACGTTTTGTTAGCCTCATGCAACAAACCGATGTGCGCAGCAGGGTGCTGGCGTACCACGACCGATCCGATGGTGGCCTTATGGCGACGCTGAGTGAAATGGTGTTCGCTTCAAGGGTAGGCGTTGATATTTCTCTGCCTGCTGACGTTGATCCGGTCGCCCACCTGTTCAACGAGGAGCTGGGCGCCGTTATTCAGGTTTCGGCTAATCATAGTGATGAGGTGTTAAAAAGTTTCTCTGATGCGGATGTTTCGATTCATAAGATTGCTACAGAATCTGATAGCGAAAACATCACTATCACGCAGGGAAACAACACGTTGATCACCTGCGAGC
>Ga0302134_10000142_pt1 | contig 26208 bp, 24 predicted proteins | sample CB9_SCM_MG_FD_203123 | JGI IMG/M metagenome (GOLD analysis project Ga0302134, IMG submission 203123) | Marine microbial communities from Western Arctic Ocean, Canada - CB9_SCM | ecosystem: Environmental > Aquatic > Marine > Oceanic | place: Canada: Western Arctic Ocean | collected 2017-09-19
GGATCTCAGAGGTACGGTCATCGCCGTCGACGCCGCTGAGTCGGGCTACGTCACGCCCCTGCGCGTCCTGCTAGCCACCGCTGGCCTCAAAGAGAGCGATGACTACACGCTGACCGAGTTCGGCGCCACTAACGGCCGCGTCGCAGCTATGGCCGAAGGCAAAGCAGTTGGAGCAATGGTCAGCGAGGGCCGCAAGCTCGCCCATGGCATGTGGGTCATGGACGCCATAGGACGCCTCTACACCCACTACGCGAGCATCGTCGTCGTTCGCCGTGAATGGGCCGAAGCCAACGAAGCGCTCCTACTTCGCTACCTCCGCTGTCACCTCGGCGCAGCGGCATCCCTCAAAGGTGCCAGGAATCTTTCGTTCGCCTGGGACGGCCTTCGCGAGATGATGCAGATGCGCTCAGACCTGGGCTTCCTACACGGCGACATCGACCCCACTCGCTTCGCCACCGAGGACTACTTCGACGAGGCTCGCCCTCGTTAACTACCTTGGCCGGGTCACCAGCGCTATCGCGCGCGGGAATGGCCAAGCCTCCTTGATTACCGAGAAATCAGCCTCCTCGAAGATCCATCGCCAGTCCTGATCCGTGTACTTGTTATGCGTCGAAAACAGCTCCAGCGCCCTCGGATATCGCGCCTCAAGAGAATCACCCGGTTCGCTCACTCGGAGATTGATGTACGCCTTGAAGCCCACTCGCACCCAGTCGTACAGCAGGAACACTCCGCCGGGTTTCAGAACCCGGCGAACTTCCTTCAGGAACGAGAAGGGGTTCTCCAACGAGTGCATCACCGCCGCGATTGTCAGCAAGTCAATCGATCCGGTCGTCAACGGCAGCGACCCCGCCACGTCCCCACTCTCGAACGTCGGCGTCGCGCCCACGTACTCTAGGGACCGTGCGTGACCCAACATGTCGTCCCCTCGGTCAACCCCGATCAACTTGGCCCCCGGCAGTCGCGCGCTCACGTCTCGTAGATACAGTCCCGGGCCGCACCCCAGGTCAGCCAGCACCGGTGCATCCGGCAGCAGCGGCTGTACCTCGGCCGCGAAGAAGTCCCAAAAATCATCGTTGAAGCGAACGTAGTAGCGCTCTAGCTGTCGAGCCAGCGCCCCTGCTCCTCGCTGCGTCATTGCTCCTCCTGATTCGTGGTGAGTCCCCGTTCAGCGAACACTTCACCCGCGCACCGCAGCCCATTCAGCGCACGCGGCAACCCCAGGTACGAGATGCACTGCACGAACATCTCCGCAACCTCCTCAGGAGTCCATCCTGCGTTCAGCGAATACCCCACGTACGATTTAATCTGCGGCTCCACTCCCAACGCAGTCAGCATTCCGATCGTCACCGCACACCTAGTCTTAATATCGAGTTGCTCGCGGCTCCAGATCTCCCCGAAGTTGATTCCCAGTGCGTAGTCCTCAAGCTCCGGCACCAGATCGAACCCCGCAGCGTTCGACGCACTCCGGGAGGTCGAGTTCTTGCTCAGCACCTCCCTAACACGACGTCCCTTGTCCTTGCTCTCTTCTGAGATAATCATATTCTCCCCCCTTGACCCGACAGGATCATCCGCGTGCCGTGATTTCGAGCAAAGCACTCAATTTTCGTGTTGAAGGCCTCGCTGTACTAGTCGGTTACGCCCGCCTGGAGTTCAAGCACTAACTTGCCATCGTTGGTGAGCCGCAGCGCGCATCCCAATAATCAATCCACGGAGCGACGGAGCTGCCCACGTCAGCCCAACGGACGCCCACAGTACTATGAAGGCCACCTAGGACAACGCGAATGTTGACCCCGAGTTGGTACGAGAGACCTCGATGCGCACAGGGAAGGCCTCTTTTATTTCATCGATGTGAGTGATGACCAAGATGCGCTGGAATCGATCCTCAATCGCTTTGATGACGTCCAGTACTCGATCCCGACCATCCGCATCCTGCGTACCAAACCCCTCATCGATGAACAGTGTCGGTAGCGGCGCACCGGCGCGCCAAGCCAGCAGCTTACTCAGCGCGATGCGCAATGCGAAATCCACGCGGAAGCGCTCCCCACCGCTGTACATCTCGTAGTTGCGTGTTCCTAGCTCATCGGACACCACCACATCCAACGTCTCGACGCTCTCCGAACCGTCCGCTCCTTTGCCTGTTCTTCTTGCCCGCTGTGTCTCCAGCTTGAGCGACATACGCCCTTCTGTCATCTGCTTCAGTAGATCATTAGCCTCATCTTCCAGCCTCGGAATCGCCGCCTCTATCAGCAATGCTTGCACGCCGCCTTTTCCGAAGGCCAGAGCGAGCTCGCCGTAGGCTGAAGATTCTTCCACTAAATCCTTGCGGTCCTGTTCCTGTTGTTTCAACAAACCTTCGGCTGTCGTAATCGCATCAATCTGGTGCTCCAACGCACCCTTCCGTACTTGGAGTTCATCCCGAGCATTGCCTGCCACTGCCGCTTCAGCTTCAACCGCAATATGCTGCGCTCGGTAGGAGTCCAATTCAGTAATTTCCTTCTCAATCACCACTCGCTGTGCCGTGATTCTGGCGATTTCAGCATCAGCCTCCGTGACTCGATACTGCACACGCACCAAGGCAATCTCGTCTTCAGGGCGACGCATTTGAGCTTGTGCCAGCACTTGGCTCTCGTCGCCCCAGCGCTCCAAATCGCGCACAGCCTGATCGGCAGCCTCCACCGCCAGCGAATCAAACGCTAGCTCGGCGATTCGGACTCGCAGCAACTCAGCACTGCCCATCTCGGCGGTCGCATACGAGCCTGACTCCAGCCTCGCCTCTGCAGTGGCAATCTCGGCAGCAACGGTGCCAAGCTGCGTTTGTGCCAGCGTTCCCTCATCTCGCTGCACCGTCAAACGCGCGTTCTCGCCGTCTAGGCGCCTACGCTCGTCGTCGATTTTCTGCCGAGCCCCCTTCGTCTTAATCGCCAGGTCGCTCGCCTGCGCATCCAAGCGCGCAACCTCCATTACCTGCGCTTTGTGAAGCTCCAACATTTTCTGGATTTGCGTCTCGTAGGACTCCTCAATGTGTCGGAGTCCTTCCGGGCCTAGCGCCGTTCCGCACAGCGGGCATGCCGCCGCATCACCGTAATCGTGAGCGAGCAACGCGATTTTACCCCGCGTCTCCTTCCCTGATTCCGCGAGTCGAACATTTTCTTTTTCGAGTCTCCGTGCCTCCAGTCGAAGCGATTGCTCCTCATCTTGAGCTCCGGACACTTGTACTGACTGCGCGTCCATAGCCTTGAGCGCGGACACGATCTCGGACAAGCTCCCCTTTACCACAGGCAGTGACGCCGCCCGCGGTATCAATTCTTCGGTAAGTCGACGGCGAAGGCGAAGAATCTCACTCTCCAGGCCCGCACGCGCCGAAGTGATGTGCTGCTCTAGGGGCGATAATTCGCGCTGGAGTCCTGCAACAGATTGTGCGGCGGCATTCAGTGTGCGCAAGCGTACACGGGCTTGCTGCAGCGCTGCGTGTCCCTGCTCAATCACTGAAGCCCGCGCCTCCACTTGCCGCCAACCGGTCAATCGCCCCTCGATTTCCAGCACTTCGATTCGGTCCTGTTCACGCCTCCCGGTTGCTCTCGCAGATTGCGATTCAAGTTCAAACGACTCAACCCGTCGGCGCTCCAGATGCTCCACTTGCGTCCGGAGCAATGAAAGCCGCTGGTTCATGGTCGCACTCCGAAGCAACGCTGCTTCAAGCTCTCTCCCAATCTCCCCAAGCGCCTGCCGAACCTGATTACCAAGCCCTACCTGCTCACGCAGTCGTTCAAGCTCAAACGTCGAAGCTGACAACGCGCCCTGCAATTCGCGGTTGTGCAGCTTGGCCCGCTCTTCCAGTCGATCGTAGATTCCAAGGCCCAGCACTCGGGATAGCACCTCTTTACGCTGACCCGCGGTGGCCATGGCGAACATATCTGCTCGCCCCTGCACGAGGTAGGCACTATTCACAAAAGTGTCGTAGTCCATGTTTGTACGGCGGATAATGTCAGCCTGGGTTTCGCCGATCGAGTCGCCCGTTATCGGGCGATAGTCGGCACCGGTCTGCACCGCCAATTCCAACGAGCTCTGAGGCGTTTTCCGCGCCCGCGAATAGCGTCGGGTGGCACGGTAGCGCTCTTGCCCGATATCAAACTCTAGCTCCACCATCATCTCGTCTTGGCCGTGGTGCAACAGCTGGTCTTGACGCTGTCCGCGTGCCTTACCCCACAGTACCCATGTAATCGCGTCCAGCAACGCAGACTTGCCATTGCCATTCGCTCCACACAAGCACGCGACGTGCACATTCTCAAGGCGCAGGGTGGGCGCAGCGTCGCGGTAGGAAAGGAAATTATGAACGGTTAGGCTTATAGGGAGCAAAAAGCTATCGACCTCTTCGATGGGCGGATTCTACACGTCGATACACACCTAAAACATTCTTGAACGATGATGAAGGCAGTAGCAATCACCATCAGTGATTAGTCCGCAGGCTTAGGAGCAAGGAAATGATTCGGTTCGCAACTGCAAACGACCTCAATGAAATCGTCGCTATCTATAACTCATCTATCCCCGGCCGCCTAGCCACGGCTGATTTAGCTCCGGTCTCCATCGACTCTCGCCGGTTGTGGTTCGAGGAGCATGACCCCGTACACCACCCTCTATGGGTATACCAAGACGGAAGTACCGTGGCCGGCTGGCTTTCGATTGGCTTGTTCTACCCACGCGCGGCCTGGAATGCGACTGCAGAAATCAGCGTTTATGTTAGTCCTGGCCACCAGAACCGAGGGATTGCCGCCGCGCTCGTAAGCGAGGCAATCTCACGCGCGCCAGAACTAGGGCTCACTTCACTGCTCGCGCTCATCTTCCGTCACAATCAAGCGAGCCTGAATCTCTTCCATCGATTTGGGTTCGAAACCTGGGGGCAGATGCCCGGTGTTTGCAATCTAGACGGCATCCTACGTGACGTCATGATTCTAGGCCGCCACACGAGTAGTGTATGAGCTGCTTGCTCGCAGTACGTTCAATCCGTTCTCCTTGTGAGTGATACCACGGTTAGCTACAATTTTACCGTGAATTCGGTTGCAATCTTTCGGGGGGATGAGTTTTTAACGACCTTCTCCTGCTACCCAAGTGAGGCCTCCACCATATGACCATCAAAATAGTGGTTATGGCCAAGCAGGTCATTGACCCAGAGACGCCTACATCTGCGTTCCGTATAGACGCAAACATCGCCTCCGTTCCCGCCAATCAGTCTCCGGTGATTAATGGATTCGACGAGCAAGCCATTGAGGCCGCTATTCGTCTCAAAGAAACCTCCGGCGATGCCCATGTCACCGTAGTCTCGGTCGGATCGGGCTTCGCGCTCGATGTCATAAAGAAGCCGCTAGCGATGGGTGCCGACGAACTCGTCCTTCTCGACGACCCCGCTTTCAGCAGCGGGATTGACCCCACGGTGACGATAGCCGCGCTCGCAGCAGCAATCGCCAAGATTGGGGATGTTGATGTCGTTCTCGCGGGCAGGCAAGCTAGCGACTGGGACAACGCACAGGTCCCCATAGGCGTGGCCGAAGCCCTCGGGTGGCCTATAGCCACAGTCGCCAAGAAAGTCGATGTCCACGACAGGACGATTCGAGTGGAGTGCGTTCTCCCCGACGGCCATGAGGTGGTCGAGGCAGCACTACCTGCCGTGGTTACAGTCTCCAACGAGCTTGGCACACCTCGCTATCCCAACATGCGCGGCATCATGGCTGCGCGCAGAGTGCAACCGACGGTTTGGTCGGCGCAAGATATCGGCCTCGATATTGCGGCACTCAGTACCGCCTTCGAGCTGATTAGCCTCGACAAGCCGCAAAGCGCCGTCGAAACCGAAATGATCACCGGTGATGATGACGCAGATGCGGGCCGCAAGCTCGCCCAGCGGCTACGTGACGAACGGATTATCTAGGAGAAACAATGGCGGACTGCAACGGCATACTCGTTATCGGTGAAATGACAGGCGATGAGATCGCTTCGACGACCCTCGAAGCGCTCGCTGCTGGCCGCTCGCTGCTGGCATCACTCCCAGGAGAAAAGCTTTCGATTATCCTGGCAGGCGCGTCCACAGCCGCGGCCGCCCAAATCGCGATAGCCCATGGTGCAGAGGCCGTCTACACCATCGATGACCCTTCATTATCAGAGCCTGCCCCCGAGGCTATTGTGGCTATCTCAGAGGAAGCCGTTCGGCAGGCTTCCCCGAGGATAGTCCTCGGCTCCAAGACGCTCTTAGGCCGCGACGTCATGCCTCGGCTAGCCTTTCGGGTTGGTACCGCGCTCGCGCAGGATTGCACCGCTCTCGCCATCGACGGTGCGAAGCGTCTGCTTGCAACTCGCCCCGTCTACGGAGGCAATGCAGTCGCTACCATAGCCTGCACTTCCAAGATTTCTGTCGCCGCGCTCCGCGCGAAAAGCATTGATGCCGCTGAGCCCGACGACTCGCGCGTCGGCCTAATCGTTACGCTAAGCGTAGATCTCGTCGCCGCCGTGCGTGTCCACTCCGTGGACCGAGTAGAGCAGACAGCAGAGGGCATACGCCTAGAAGATGCTCCAGTAGTTGTTAGTGGTGGGCGCGGGCTCGGTGGCCCGGAACCATTCAAAGAACTTGAGAAACTCGCGGCGCTCCTTGGTGGGGCAGTCGGCGCATCACGTGCAGCGTGCGATGCCGGCTGGGTACCGTCGAGCTACCAAGTCGGCCTTACGGGCAAGACCGTGACTCCAGAGCTGTACATCGCAGTGGGCATCTCCGGCGCAAGCCAGCACATGGCTGGCTGCAGCAATGCACGGACGATAGTCGCTATCAACAAGGACACGGGGGCCAACATCTTCAAGGACGCGCGCTTCGGTGTCGCAGGTGATTGGCAAAAAGTACTCCCTGCTTTCATGGAGCAACTTCACGAGTTGTTAGGCTAAACTGGGGTAGTGAAAGGGAGGTGAATATATGAGCGACCAAGAGTTCGACCACGAAATGGCCGAATCGCTTCAAAATGCGGAAGCCGCGGAAGTGGTGTGTGTAATCCTCCCCCTCATTAACCAGTGCTTGACTTACGACAGCCGCAGCGCACTAGATGACGCGCCGCGCATCACCGTATCAGCCCCATTGGGCTCAGGTGAGCGCAGGCTTCGTCACGTAAACAAGGCTCGCCCACATATGGACCGTGCCCGTGAGTTGGCCGTGCTTCCGTGGTCAGGCTCCATCAACGCCTTTTCCAACTCCAAAATTTGGGGAATGCTTCAAGACCGGATGCTGAGTTCCGGTTATCCCAGTGCTGAGCGCCAGTGCAACGACGCACTCGACGAGCTCCGTCAGTGGGAACGTCGGTCCATGGTTTCCATGATCCGTGGCCAGGGACCGTTCCATACGATTTGGTCCCGCACCAACTAGGTAACAGGGGACCTCCTTGATTTCGTATTGCCGGGCCAGTGAGCTGGTTTTGATGAGCGCGGCGTGACTCCTCGGAGTGTGGCATGAAAGATATGAAAAGCCACGCCTGTACCAGACGTGGCTTTTCATATCTTTCATGCCACACTGACCTCCCCATCAACATAGCGTTAGCAAGGTGACCGCGAAAATTAACACATTCCGCTTACTTCGAAAATTGACGGCACTGGTGGTCGTTATCCTGCTGGTCCTTGCCAGCGTAGGGCGTGGCGACACCATATCTAACCTTCGGCTCGCGGCTGGCCCCCATGAGCAAGACCTCGTGCGGTGGGAGCTCACGCACTTCATGGACAAATGGTTCGCTCGTGCAGCCGATTGGGTATTGCCAGGAGCTTCCACGAACAGCGAGCGGCTCCTAGCGGTTGAAGAGTTTTTCGACCTCCGCAGCGACCTTGCGGAAGCCCAGCGCAATCTCGAGAGAGCACTCGCATCAGTAGACCCTAATGCCCAGCTGATTATCAAAACGCAGGTAATAGTGGACACTCTGCAACAGCGCCGCTCGGAGCTGCAGGCACTCGTCGAGGAAACGCTGGAATCTGTAATCTCCAAGGTCGCCCATGAACAAGGTGTCATCGGGGGAATCGGCCCTCTCCGTTGGCCGCCCGTCGATTTCACCTTCGAAGAGCGCGCACTAGTACTCGTTCGCTCGCCCCGCGACCGTATCGAACGGCTCGGCGATCTATTGCTGGATCCAGGGGTGAGCATCCTAGAGCAAGGCATGCTTGAGCAGCATGTAGAATCCCTCAACGCCAACACGTCAGCCCTCGTAGTTCGCATCGGTGGAGTTGCCACCTATCCCGCCCAGATCAGCCCGAATCGATCACTGCACGGCACACTGGAACTAGCATCGCACGAATGGTTACACCATTGGCTGATGTTTAAACCGCTAGGGAATCGTTGGTTTGCGGGAGGCGAGATCCAGAGCATCAACGAGACGGTTGCCAACATTTTTGGCCAGGAGATAGGCGACCTAGCGCTAGAAAACCTCACCGGTGAGCATTTCAAGCGCGCTGCCTGGGTACCCTCCGCTGCTCGCGAGTCCAGCGCATTTTCAACAGAAATATTCGATTACCGGCGTGTGATGCAGCGCACCCGGTTTCAGTTAGAGCAGCTTCTAGAGGCCAATCTAGTCGATGATGCAGAGGAGTTCCTGGAGGAGCGTCGGTTGGAATTCCTGGCCAACGGCTATCCCCTACGCAAATTGAACAATGCATGGTTCGCTTTCAACGGGGCCTACGCGGACAGCCCTGCGTCGATCAGTCCAATCGAGGGGCAGTTGCGCTCGATACGTGCGGATTCCGCGGACCTGTCGGCATTCCTGAATCGAGTCGCACGCATCACGCAGGCGCGTGAGCTTGAAGCGATTGCCCTTTCCGCAGGTTGGGTACCCATCGGCACCACAACTGGCTTGCCGTTCCCTTAGTGGTCGGCGCAAAGCAGAGTGTGAGTTCCTGACCTGGCCTGATGCCATCAGTTTCAGTTCGTCGAACTTCACATTGACCAGGCCGTAAGGAATTATGGGTGGCGGAAGTGCCTACCCAATCGCAGTTGATAGCAATTCTGGTCGGTGGTTGAGTGATGCGCCCGGTATATCAGCACATTGGTGATATCGTGCTGCAGAGCGGTTACCAGTCGGGCTGGGAAGCCGCGACGTCGCCAACGGACAATCGATTCTGAACACCATTCATCGTGGTTACGAACAGTTCCGATTTACCAGACGGCCTGGACTCGAACACCAGCCTGCCGGTTGGTCCCCATACTAAGCTCAGCTCCTCAACCTGGTTCCGCGTCAACGACTGGACACCCTCGCCCTGGTCCGACACCGTGAATATATCGCGGCTGTCGTTGCGATCAGAGATGAACGCGACGCGCTTGCTATCTGGAGACCACGTTGGTGAGAAATCGCTCGCAGGGTTGTTCGTTATCCGTACCGCCTGCCCTTCGGGGCCCGTATCACCAACATGCATCACGTAAATTTCCTCGTCGCCATCTCGCGTCGAAGTAAACACAAGCTTCTTGCCATCGGGTGACCACGCCGGGTGGCGGTCGGGCGACGCTGAAAGCTGCAGCCGGTTCACACCATCAGGGTTGCGCAGGAACAATCCCTCAGAGTTGCCGTTTTCGTCAAGCCCCGCAAATGCAATCCATGTACCGCGAGGTGACCAAGCGAGGTCCACTTCACTGTTACTTTCAAAAATCAATCTGTTGGGTAGAAGGTCATCGAAGCTAACCCAGTACGCGCGGGGGGCTCCATCAGCATCGGGTGAAACATAGGCGATCCGCTGTCCATCAGGCGACCACGTTGGCTGGGATTCATCCACGCTAGTGTTCGTCACCCGCGTAATGGAGGTACCGTCCATCAATCCTGTGTAAAGTTCAACATTACCGTCACGGTTGGTCAGGAAGGCGATTCGTGAGTGATCTGGTGACCACACAGGGTTAAAGTCATCACCAGGCCCCGCAATCACTATCCGTCTATCTCCGCTGTCTGACCGAGCCACAACGATGTCGCGCGAGCCCACGTCACCGACCGAGTACGCAATGAATTTATCCTCTTTGAGCAGGCCGCACGCACCTAGCACCAACACGGAGGCACTGCCTAATATCGCAAAGAGTACTGCTCCCAAAGGGGTTGGTCGGGACATGGTTATTTAACGGCTCTCACCCATCACGCGTAACTGGTGACAGATCTGCAATCAAAAATAGCAGTCGCAAAAGGCGATTTGTAGCACTTAAGCATGACGATTAGGAGGGTTTCCTTACCGCTAGAAAGGCAGCCAGGATTTGTCTTGGTCTTCGAGGCGCCTAGGGGCTAGGGCAGGAGAGATGAATCCATAACCAAATCCTCCCATCAGGCCCATCAATCCTCCACTCGCAATCAGTGCGGGAGGAAGCCATACCGGCTGGTCCGCAAGTTCCTGACCGCAGGTAGTCACGATCGCCCCTGTCGCGGCGATGTCGAATCGCTGTTGCTCCTCGCAACGTTGCAAATCACCGATGAAGATGGCTTGAACAAACAACGCAGGGATTATCGACAGCCCTGCACCAACCACGCTAACCATCAGGCCAAAAAGCAAGCCGCGATACACGCGCTTGCCCTTACTTGGCCTCATTTTTGCCACAGCATTACTCGTGGCCATTAACCGAGCACCGCCGCTCGGTCTTGGCCCGCAAGCTTGGTCGCAGCAAGGTGCATGATAATCGTCGGCCCTGTGCCCTTCCAAGGACCCAGAAACTCTACAACACGTGGAGCCTGAAGCCTCGTCATTTCCATCAGCATTGTCCCTACTGCCTGCTGCACGTCCTCACTCGCATCCGTCATCAGCGGCTCCGCGACCGTCAGCGCATCGGTCATGAATCGCCCTTCGCGCACCAGTGGAGAGAAGGAAGAAACCGCCGCTATTTTCTTGGGTATGGAGCTTGACTTGGCCCATTCCAACAATCGCAAAGCGATTGACGGCTTCCCTGACATAGCACGGGAAATGCATTGTGTACCTAGCGCCTCAGCTGTCTGGGGGTTTGTAAGCTTCGCTGCCCAGAGGTCGAATCGCTCGAAATCGCTTCCACCGATGTGACGGGCACTAGCACCGAGCAGTTGTGCACCGATGAGCCCTTCTTCAAGGTTGCCCGTGCTGAACAAATCGTCTGCCACCGCCACCGACGCCGCATAGCCGGGCGATCGCAATCTCCGAACGTAGTCCATCCCTATGTTATGCAGGTCTATAGCCGTGATGCCGTAGCACGGAACATCGTCGCCAAAGGCCTTCTTCAGATTATCAGCCTGGTCCCTGCGCCCCGCCTTAGTGAGCCTGGCGCGAATCTCGATAACGATAATACTGACCGCTTCAGTATCAACGTCTAGAGGGGTTGGGCCCGAAGGCTGCGGCTGCGGTCGTCGTCGATTCTCCATACACGCATCATCCATAACTCGACGCTATCGTCTGTGGGTCGGTTAAAGTTAATCTGCTTCTGCCGGCATATCACACTCGCAACATGCCTTCATTGTAACTCGCCCCTCCGTACTCGCCCCAATAGCCTTGAACCGTGCCAAGGGCATTGTGGCTCTATTACTTCACGGATTTCGCGTACTTGACTGCGGAAAGCGCTCGCTTATTCTCCGTTAGAGCCCTCTCGCCGTTCTCCTCTCTCAATCTGCTTCAACAAAATGCGATGGAATGAGCCCAGCAGGTCGGCCAACTATCCCATTGCTCCATTCCTAGTCAAGAGCAGGCTCTGTATGCCGCTAATGGCGCTGCACATGAAGCTCGGTGGCCGATTTCTCTCTGGCCGTCCTCTCTCGAGGGAGAGGGCGGCCAGACGGTAGAAAGCAGGTACAGCGGCCCCTCTCCCCGAAGGGGCTCAATAGGCCCGCCTTAGTGGCGGCCTATTGCCAGGGAAGTACCGACACGTGGATGGCATCCGCGATGCCTTCTCCAGCAACCGCCCTGATGGCGGTATCGACGTCTTTCAGGCCAAACGTATGCGTGCGCATCTGCTCTAAGGGGAATCGATGGGAGGCAATTATCTGTAGACCCTTCTCCACCGAATCGAAGCTGTGGCCTCGAGCACTCTTGAGCGTCATGTACTTGCGGGTCAGGCGCCCGATGGGAAATTCGGGAAACATCGGCGTTTCTGCCTGAGCAACCATGATGCCACCCTTACGCTTGGTGGCCTCTACCGCCAGCAGCGTCGGCGCCAGGCCTGCGTGCGACGTGCAATCAACCACACTGTCGACTCCCGCCTCAGGACCACCTCCTGTGAGTTCTCTGATGCGTTGAAGCGCGTCTTCTTCCTGTACATTGATTATCACATCAGCGCCCATGAGCTTGGCAATCTCGAATCTCTTTGCGTCCTTGTTTGTTCCTGTGACGATAATGAGGTCAGCCCCGGCCTTTTTGGAGGCTATCACGCAAGCGAGGCCCTGCTGGCCGGGGCCTTGGATGAGCACCGATTTGCCAAATCCTGCCTGTCCTTCCACCAGCGCCCACTGCACACCGTTACCCATCGGCAACGCCATTGCGGCTTCCTCTGCGGTCACGCCTGTGGGAATCTTGTGGAGTGCAGCGTTCGGGGGGATGAATAGGTATTGTGAGTACCCGCCCCAGAGAGATGGCAGTACGTCTACTGATGTTGAACCGTACCGGATCGCGGCGTCATTGGCGGAGGAATCGGTTGCATAGCAGTGGCGATACTCACCGATGCGGCAGAACTCGCAGTAGCCACACGGGAGATACTCCTCGAGAGCGACCATGTCCCCTTCTTTGACATTCCATCGGTCCCCGAACACGCGACCAACCTTGACTAGATAGCCCACATTCTCGTGGCCCATCACGACAGCCCCGCCCTTCATGTGTCGGTGGTACCCACCGACGTCGCTCCCTCAGACTCCTGCGACTTCAACCTTCATCAGCGCTGCATCGACAGGTATATCGGGGAGTGCAATTTCCCGCAATTCAGTCTCACCAGAGGCGATTTTTGCCGCCACCAAAGCCATATCAGCCATTATTTACCCCTTGAAGTCATTTGCATGCCGGCGCGCGCACCGACATTTCGAGCAACATACGCCGACCGAGGTTCGAGGTCAACGAGAGGGGCCTGTTTTACCGCTCATTTCTGAACAGTAAAGCCAAGGTATGCGGTGGCCAAGGCGAGTTCGGCGAGGAGGTCGCCACAGCGAGAGGTTATAGATCTCCTACTCTGCGAGGTGGCACAGTCGGTCATTTGTCGTGCTCCGCAGTGTCGCTTTTGGAGGCTTTTCAAAGTATGCAGTGAGAATCAAAGAAAAGCTCACCGGTAGTTACCGGTGAGCTTTTCTTTGATTCAGGGTCGGAGTAGAGGCACTTGCATTCATCGCAAAGCATTAGTTTAAAGTTGGTAGCGCATACGGGATTTGAACCCGTGATCTTCGCCTTGAGAGGGCGATGTCCTGGGCCACTAGACGAATGCGCCACGCAAAGGTAAGCCCAGAGGGGCTTGGCCGGACGAGAGTATTGTAACGGCTCTTCTCCGGCTGGGCGAGAGGGAGGCCTGACAACGTGTTCAGGATTCTAGTCCGAAATTGCCACGCCAAACCATCTCGATACGCGCCATATTCTCTTCAGAGAGCGGGCCTTTGCCTGAAGCAGCCGCGTTCTCAGCAACCTGCTGCGCATCAGAAAACCCGCCTAGTATTGAAGTTACGCCTTCTAGTGATAACACGTATCGAAGCGCAGCTTGCGCCAGATCATGGTCATCCGCTTGCGTGTCTGGGTGCAGCTTCTTCGACAAGAAACCGAGCATGCGCGCCTGTTGCCTACCGACCGCCTCGGACTCGGCCGTACGCGCGCCATATCCCAAGGGGTGGGATGCTCCGCCTGAAGCACCTGCGTCGCTGAGGTACCAACTGGCCAGCGGGCTGTACACCGCGGCACCAACGTCATGGCTGCTCGCGTATTCAAGGATTCCTCCCCAGTCTTGCCTTATCCGCATGCCTTTTGGCAAGCCAGCCGCTGAAGGGTTAATAAGGTTGACTGACACATTGATGAGGTTGAACTCTTTCGTATCTATCAGGTGCCGCGCAGCGTCTGCGTCGTTGCCACGGGTGATGAAGCCGATAAATCGAGCTTTTCCGGAAGCCTGAACGCGCTTGAGCCCTTCCAGCGCACCTCCTGGGCGTAGGTAGTCGGCAACCGACAAGTGGGTGTACGAACGCCCTTCAAGCTTTGGGTTATGCATGACTGGACCGTTGTGGATCTGCACGAAGTCCACGTAATCCATATCGAGGCGCTTCAGGCTCGCGTCTAACGAGCGCTCAACATGACCCGCGATATCGCCGAGGTCAGGCTCGCGCACCTCGACCTTAGTCGTGATGTACGGTCGGACACCAAGCTGCTTCAGGACGCGGCCAAGGTTGGATTCGGAGGTGCCATTGCCATAGTCAGGCGCTTGGTCGAAGTAGTTGATGCCGAGCTCCAACGCTCGCTCGATAGCCGCAAGCTGCTGTTCGGGTGTTCCGCTGACCATGAGGCCAGCGTTGCCACCGCCACCAAACGCCATCTCCGAGACGCGGATTCCGGTATTCCCTATTTCACGGTATTGCACGCAGGTTCCTCCAAATGACAATTAGCAATCGGCTGGTGGCCAATGCATTTTCGACGGGAAGCTTACACGTATCGGCCCAGGAATGAACTCTCGTTCGGCCGCATCAGGGAAGCCGTATCGCATCTCAGAACGACGGAAAGATTCAATCAAAAACAACAGGCAGTGCGTCTCACGCTGGCCAGCGGTCGCCATGTCCGGCGTTTACTTCTGGAGAAAATTATCCTCTAATTTCAAACTACCGTCAGCGAATCGTAGTGAACGGATGGAAACATGGTGGTTCCTGTCAGGTGCCCTCGCTTGGTCTACCTTTGCCTATTTCCCTCGTCGCCAACACCGCTTCGGAAGGCGTAGCACGCCACCGGCCGCGATATCGCGGCGAACGAAGAACATGACGTTGGCAATCGCGAGGACTGCCACTGCGACCAGGGAAACGATCAGATAAACCCAGGAAATGTCTCCGTTGAGCGCGGCGGCTCCCTGGAAGTAGGAGATCAAGTAGAGCGGTCGCATATCCACAAGAACCGGGCTCATTCCTGATAGCGCGTCCAGCATGTAGGACGCTACCAGAAATCCGGCAAGCATGGTTCCCCCCACAAGGCGACTGGCGAACAATTGTGCCAACATCGCGGCAGCTAGCGCCAACATCAGCTCAAACGGCACAAGCAAGAGCAATGAGTTTAATACCCTTCTCATCGAATTTGTCTCACTAATCAGCAGCGCCGCAATGATGAAGCAGAGGAAAATGAGGCCAACGATGAGAACCAAGGACACGGTAAATGCGCTGAGCTTCACGAGCGCGACGCGCAGGCGTGTAACGGGCTGTGAGAGCAGTAGGTCCATAGTCCCGGCCACCTCTTCCCCAACGATCAATCCCCCACCTGCCAAAATAGCGAATACAGCGAGCGCGACAGGGGCGTAGCTGAAGAATTCCACGCTGAGATACCCAGCGAGGGTCCCTAGGTCGCCTTCACCTATCAATCCTGCCCATGTGTCTGGCAGGTCACTGAGCATGTCGCCGTACAGGTCAGAGATACTTGGGAACAAGCCAACAGTTAGCGCAAGGACCGCGCCCATCCCGAGCCCCCAGCCAAAAATCTGCCCCCGCAGGTCTCGCATCGATTTTCTGAAGAGCGGATCACCCATTTAAGTTTTCTCCCGCACCCCTCGCACCGGGTGCGCGTGATGTTTCTGACTAGCTCACGTTGCGTTCATATAGGGCGAGGAATTCTTCCTCTAGAGAAGGCTGCCCAATTTCAATCTTCAACACATGGTGCTGCGCGACAGCCTTAATCACAGCATCCACCTGGCCAGAAACCGATAAGTGCACCTCACGCCCCTCATCGTTCGTCAAAGTCACCTTGACGCCGTCGAGCCCGAAGAACGAGTCCGAGGGCGGTGCCTGAGAGAAGCCAATCTTCAGAACGGTCAAACGCTGAGACACGACATCCTCGATGCGTTTCACCTCAATCAACTTGCCGTTGCGAATCATTCCCACTCGATCACAGATACGCTCGACTTCAGCAAGGTTGTGGGACGAGAAGAACACGGTGGAGCCTTGGTCCCTCGCCTCACCCAGAATGTGAAGGACCTCGCGCTGCACGAGCGGGTCAAGTGCGTTCGTGGGCTCGTCGAGGATAATCAATTCAGCCTTGGCCATCACCGCGAGCACCAACCCAACCTTCTGCTTGTTGCCCTGAGACAGCTCACGATTGCGAAGATTGGTATCAAGGCTCAAGCGGTCACATAGGTCCCGGACGTATGCGTCGCTCACACGGCCAGGGCGCAAAGCGCTGAATAGCTTGATTGAGGAGCGTACCGTCATGTTCGGGTACACCTTCAAATCGCCGGGCAGATAACCGACGCGTCCGCGCACAGCCGACGCACCTCCGTTACAGTCGATGCCGAAGATACGCACACTCCCTGAAGTCGGGCGCAGCAAATCCAGCATCAAACGGAGGGTTGTGGACTTGCCTGCACCATTAGGTCCCAAGAATCCGAATATTTCCCCGCGCGGCACGGACATCGTTAGTGAGTCCAGCGCTAGTACGCCAGATTCGTAGCTCTTGGTCAGGTTCTCGAACTCGATAGCCATCGTGTTATCAGGAACTCGTTCTTTTGCAAAACTCTCGGTTGTCACTGCCACCTCTCGCGCGTGATGTCCGGTACCACCATACTGCGCATCATCCTCAAAAAACACCGCGAAAATGGCTAAAACCGCCTGACTGTTCCGTACTCAGCCTTTATGGGCACGGCCGGAGTACAAGGCATGGAGTAAGTGGTACGTCATGTCGCATTAACGACGCACCGGGATTCGAGCGGGCGATAACAAGCATATGGAGGGGGGGTATGACGGTCGAAGCCTTGATTCGGCCTGAGCTTCTGTTGGAGGCCGCGAGATGTTTGGGATATTCCACGGCGCCGCAGGGATGTCGGAAGCGTTTGCATATGTAATCAATGGGGCAGCACGGTTCAGAGGGGCATGCACGGCATAGCATCAGCATAGAAATCAGCATCGGCTAGGTGCCCATTCCACCGGTACACCGGTGGAATGGGCACCTGCTAGACTCGGCGAATGCAAGCAGCACCACCGCTCCCACCTCCTTCTTTTTGGCAGCGATACACCATCGCCTTGCACTACCGTGATTTCGTTTGGATTTGGCTTGGTAGCCTCGGAGGTCAATCCGCGTACTGGGCATTGATCGTGGCCCGTGGCGTGCTCGTGTTGGACATGAGCAATTCTTCAGCTCTCGTAGGCATCACGACCTTCGCGGCCATGTTCCCTCGCGTCATCTTCCCAGCGCTCGCGGGCTATGCCGCTGATCGCTTCAATCGGCGCACGGTCCTTGCCATCTCCTACGCACTGCAGCTCGCCCACGCGATAGTGCTAACGATTCTGGCATTCACAGGGGTTCTCGAGATTTGGCACATCATCATCCTCTCGTTCCTCAACGGCAGCTTCCGCACGTTCCAGATGACCACCACCCAAGCGTTGATACCCAACCTCGTGCCCCGCGAGCATTGGCTCAACGCTCTCGCACTCAATCAAGTGACCACTCAGGGCTCGCGCCTAGTCGGGCCTGCCATCGTCGTTCCCGCGCTATTGCTAATTGGGCCTAACGCTGCGTTCTTGGCCAGCAGCACCTTCTATCTCTTGGGAGTCATCGGAATCCTCATGGTCCGCACGAGGTCCTCGGGTGGTCTCCAAAAAGGAGCGAGCATAGGGGCAAGCCTGTTAGAGGCTGCTCGCTTCGCCTGGTCGCACCCTCAGATACGCTCTCTGTTCATCCTCGTTGCGCTCCACTGCTCGATGACCATGGCCTTCGAGTCAACGTTCCCCGTCTTCTCCCGTGACGTACTTGGCGGTGGAAGAGCAGGCTTCAGTTTCCTCATGATGGGAGTTGGCTCAGGCGCGCTAATCACCGTGATTTACATAGCAGGCGTGCGGAGTGCCCTGGCCCGCGGTCGCCTGTTATTCATCCTAGGCCTCACGAGCGGGCTATCGATGGTAGCTCTCGCCATGACAACAACCATGGTCATGTCCTTAATCGCTGCAGCCGTGATGGGCGCGTCACAAGCAGGGTTCATGGCATGCTCGGGCGCCATGGTGCAGTCGCTCGCGCCCGACGATATGCGCGGGCGCATATCGGGCCTGAATCAGATCAACGTTGGCGGCACCATGGCAATGGTGAATCTCGTCAACGGCTTTGCCGCCGACGCCTACGGCGCGCCTCCCCTGCTGATGTCCTTGGGAATCGGCTTCTCCGTTGTAGTCGTTGGAAGCTTATTCCTTACCACTGCTCGCAGTTTTTACGCTGGCGCTATCCCTCTGCCGGTGCGCGCCAGCTCTTGAAGATGCCTTTGTTTCGGCATTTGCTTGAACTCACAATGGGGAATATTCAAACATGACCACATGGAACCCTACGCAATACTTACGATTCAGCAACCAGCGCCTGCGCCCCGCGCTCGATCTGCTGGCTCATATCCCGCTGGATGCCCCACGCAATGTCTACGACCTTGGGTGTGGCCCCGGAACCGCCACTGTTCACATCAAAGCCCGCTGGCCAGAGGCCAACGTCACGGGCGTCGATGGCTCGGAGCCCATGCTCAAACATGCACGTGGCGAACACTCCAACATTAACTGGCAAAACGGCGATCTCCGTGAGTGGCAGCCAGACGCGATCCCTGATTTGCTCTACTCCAATGCCACTCTGCACTGGCTCGGTGACCACCAGTCGCTTTTTCCACGGCTGGCGAGCCTATTGCCTGAAGGCGGGGTGCTCGCGGTCCAGATGCCCCGCAATTTCGGTGAGCCTTCCCACACCACTATTTTCGACACCATACGCGCCCATAATTGGCGCGATCGTCTTATGCCGCTACTCAGCGAGACCCCGACCCAGCCTCCGACGTTCTATTACGACCTGCTACGGCCTCTATTCGCGACCCTCGACGTCTGGGAGACGCAGTACTACCAGATCATGGAGGGTGAACACCCCATCGTTGAATTCACGAAGGGCAGCTACCTCCGCCCAATCCTCGACACCCTCAACGAGGAGGAAGGCTCGGCGTTCCTCCAAGAGTACGCTGAACGCGTTGGGCCCTCGTATCCTCGTCGTCCCGATGGCACGACACTGCTCCCGTTCAAGAGGCTGTTCCTAATGGCGACGAAGTAGGGAGCAGGAAACGGCGATTGACCTTAATCTATAGGCGTACTCTATGCCTCAAATTACTGACAACGGAATAGGACAAGAGCTGTATGGCATCGATATCCATGAAGCACCAATACCCCGACGATGAGTGGCAAGCTAGAGTTGATCTCGCGGCGGCCTATAGGCTGACCGACCATTTTAATATGGTCGACTTGGTCTATAACCACATAACATGTCGAGTCCCAGGCACCGATGATCAGTTCTTGATCAATGAGTATGGCTTGGGCTACAACGAAATCACGGCCTCCAATTTGGTAAAGATCGATCTAAAGGGCAACGTTCTATCCGAAGGCGAACATCGGGTTAATTTCCCTGGATACGTGATTCACTCGGCTGTTCATGGGGCACGCCATGATGCCGTCTGCGTTATGCACACCCATTCCCTCTACGGAATGGCTGTCTCTGCGCTTGAGGATGGCCTCATCCCACTGCAGCAGGAGACCTACCAATTCCATAACCGGGTCGCCTACCACGCATTCGAAGGTCAATCAGTTCACCTAGACGAGCGGGAACGTCTTGTGACTGATCTAGGCGGCAAAGACATTATGATCCTAAAGAATCATGGGCTACTCACACTGGGACGCTCCGTTGCCGAAGCGTGGGTTTCTATGTGGCAACTCGAGAAAGCATGCCAAGTGCAGGTAATTGCTCAATCAACGGGCCAGGCCGTCCACGAAGTCCCACGGCAGGTGATGGAAAAAGCGTCGAGTTCACGTTTCTACCGCTATGAGGCGATCGAATGGCCTTGGCTTTTGCGTACACTCGATGCCAAAGACCCATCATATAAACACTAATGGCAAAGCCCAGCCAACTGCATAATAAAAAAGAAGCGGGGTTAGTAAGCCTCGCTTCTTTTTTTTATTATGCAGTTGGCTGGGGATAATGGATTCGAACCATTGTTACCTGTTCCAGAGACAGGCGGCCTACCACTAGCCGAATCCCCAATGCTCAGTTAATCCTAGCAAACGACTAGCCCCGTCGCCAGCCTAGACACCATCAACAAGCGTAAGGCGGCCGGTGCTGTTCGCCTGTCGCGAACCGACAATCGATTGGTATTCTGGCGAGTGGTACCAGCGGTTGGCGGCGACGACGTCTTCGAACTGCAGGATGACCATGCGACCAACCGTTTCACCTTCGATGGCCTCGATAGCACCACCGCGGACGATGTACGTGCCTCCGTATTGCTCCAGCGTGGCGGGAACTTGCGTGCGGTACGCCTCGTAGCCTTCAGGGTTGGTGACTTCGATCTCTGCGATGACGTATGCAGCCATGGTTGCTCCTCTAGCGTTGGGATATTTGAGCGAAGGCTATCAACCATAGGCGGTGAAGGCCAAACGTGAAATGCAGAGACCACCTAACACGTGTCTAGCGTGTCGACCATTCCCTGCCTCCTTCTTCCTCTTACTCATTGGCAGGAAGATGGTGGAGGAAACCGGGACTCACTCTCGCGTTTCTTGCCCCCGGTGCAGAGGCAGAAGATCACACAGCCCATCCAGGAAACAGAGGGCAGAGAAAAGGTGCAACAGGCTCTCTCTATCCCCGCTCCTCACCCCTTGTTCGCACAATCCCTCCGAGAGCGCCGGGCACCGAGGGTTTGCAGCGACAGGACCCCTACGTTAGGGACTGCTTTTGGCCCTGCGCTGACCTAGACCGCAGCCCGGAGGCGCGAAAGCACACGATCACGGCCGAGCACCGACATCATGTCAAAGAGCGGGGGAGTGGCGGTCCGGCCGGAGACTGCAGTGCGCATGGTCCCGAAAAGCTGACCCGTTTTGAGGTTCATTTCCTCTGCAAGCGCCCTATAGGTGATTTCCAGGGCCTCAGGCGACCAGTCAGAAGTGGCCTCTGCCGTCACCAAAGCACATTCGAGCGCCTTACGGGTGCTGCCGGGGTCCATCCCCTTCTGTACGAGCAGTCCGTGGTCGTACTCCGGCTGGTCGATGAAAAAGAACTCGAGCATCGATGGTGCTTCCGATAGGCGCTTCAGGCGTTCGCGCTCCAGTGGTACGATTGTCGCCAAATAATCACGGTCGAGGGGGCGAGCGACGCTGGTCGGCAGCCCTGTGACATCGGCCTCTAGGTACGACACGAGTTCCTCGGCCAACGCCTTGGGATCCATGTTGCGGATGTACACGCCGTTGTACCACTCTAACTTGTCTTTATCGAAGACCGCAGGACTGGCATGAATTCGTTCTAAGGTGAAGTGCTCCAAGAGTTGTTCCCGAGAGAAAATTTCCGACGAATCGTCGAGTGACCAGCCCATCATCGCGAGGAAATTGAGCATCGCGGACGCCAGATAGCCTTCGTCGCGGTAATAGATGGTCGATGTCGCGCCATGGCGCTTCGAGAGTTTTGAGCGGTCCGGGCCCAAGATGATTGGAAGATGCACTAACTCCGGCATCTCAAACCCGAAGGCCTCGTAGAGCTTCTTGTGCCGCGGAGCGGAAGGCAGCCATTCCTCAGCGCGCATGACATGAGTGATCTCCATGAGGTGGTCATCAACGACATTGGCAAGGTGGTATGTGGGGAAACCATCAGATTTGAGAATCACGAAATCATCTAGAAGACTGCTATCGAACGTAATCTCCCCCCTAACGACATCGTTTATCGCGATTTCACCCTCAAGCGGCATCTTGAAACGCACAACCGGCGCAGAGGTACTCTGTTTCCTGAGTTCGCCCCTCTCGGCCTCTGTTACGTCGCGGCACTGCCTGTCGTAGCCCGGCGACTTACTCGCCGCTTGCTGCGCCTGGCGCATGGCGGCGAGTCGCTCGGCCGTGCAGTAGCACTCATAGGCATGCCCATTAGCTATTAGCCAATCCGTGTGAGTCTGGTAGACGCCCTGTTCTTTGCGCACCGACTGGATATACGGGCCATACGCCCCTTCCGTCTCCGGGCCCTCGTCCCAATCAAGCCCCAGCCAGCGCAAAGCATCCAGGATCGAGTCCTGTGCTCCCTCCACAAGCCGGGCCTGGTCGGTGTCTTCTATTCGCACAATGAACTGGCCGCCCGACGCACGGGCATAGAGCCAGTTAAACAGCGCGGAGCGGATGTTGCCGAGGTGGGGTTCCCCGGTGGGGCTAGGTGCGTAACGAACGCGAACGGGATTGCTCATACTGTTCATGTTAACCGCGAGCCACGAACGCCGGAAGGGGCCACGCCGCCCAACGACAAAACGCACCGGAGCACGAGCGCCATCAACATTCTCAGCACGAACGCATATCCTCTGGTAGTCGCCTCCCGGGAGGCTGGTCAGCACCAGTGATGTGGGCTATTCGCCCATGAAATAAACCTGGTCGGTGGCCAGTATGTCCACAGCCACGCGGAAGTCGCCGATGGCCTTCGCTTCATCACTGATGAGAACCTTCGAATTGCCTCCCGCAGCAGCGAAGGTCTCGGCATACCAGCGACTGATGCGTCGGGTGACATGCCGGTGCTCGTCTGGGTCATGCCCGGCCCGTTATTACTTGTCCTGCCTAAGTCGATAAGCCCCGCGAGGATGAGGGAGGGGGGGGGGCAGAAGCAGGGTGCGCATGTCGTTATTTTTTAACTCCATAGCTACAGGGTATTGCTCGTTGCAATCGAGAACCTGAAGTAGAACGAACCCAATCAGCATTCGGCAGGGTTCATTTGGGTGCCGTGTGCGTAGGGGCGGAGAGCAACTGCAGACGCAAAGCATCCGCCAGCACTAGATGACGTCGAGCACGGCCTGGAGGTCGACAGGCAGTGGAGACTCGCATTCATGCCACTCTTGCTCCTCGGGAGGCACATAGAAGCCAAGGCGTGCGGCGTGCAAGAAGTGTCGTGCAACCAACGGCGAAGCCTTCCCGTAAACCGCATCGCCTAACAGCGGGTGCCCAATCGATGTCAGGTGAACACGTATCTGGTGCGTCCTCCCTGTCACAGGGTGCGCTTCCACCAACGTGAATCCCTCGTAGCGACGCACCACGTTGTACTCCGTTAGCGAATCCCGCCCGCCCTCAACTATCGCCATGTGCTTGCGATTCTTCGGATGACGACCGATCGGCCCCTCAACCGTTCCTGCATTCAGCTTCACCGAGCCAACCACCAGCGCCAAGTACGTCTTGTGTACCTTGCGGTCCTTGAGTTGCTTAGAGAGGCTGCGATGCGCCCTGTCGTCCTTGGCCACCATCATCAACCCTGATGTGTCCTTATCAAGGCGATGAACAATACCCGGCCGCATCTCGCCACCAATACCTGATAGGTCGGTAACCATAGCCATCAGCGCGTTCACCAGCGTCCCATCGGGGTGACCGGGGGCAGGGTGCACCGTTAATCCTGCGGGCTTATCTATCACCAACATGTGCCGGTCCTGGTAGACGATATCGACGGGGATGTGTTGTGCGATCAAGCCTGTAGCGACAGGTGCAGGCACGCATACGTCGACCATGTCGCCGGCGCGAACAGCAGTGGATGGTTTCACCCAAGCGCCGTTCACCGTCACTTCACCTTCGCGTATCAAGGCAGAGCTTCGGTTCCGGCTCAGATCGGGGGAATGCAATTGCACGAAGCGGTCGAGCCGCTCACCTTGGTCAACCGACTCCACCCTGAGCATCCGGCGCCTAGGAGGGTTGGTTGTCATGTGGCGCCTCAGCGTCGTCGGGCTCGGCGGAAGGCGTGCCCTTGTCGAGCAGAAGCACGCTCACCGCTAAGACCGTCAGCCCAATCGATATCGACGCATCTGCGACGTTGAAGATCCAGAAAGGCCCCACGTCGAAGAAATCCACCACGTGGTCACGGAAGACACGATCCGTTAGGTTGCCGAGCGCACCAGCGATCATCAATCCCATGCTGATTTTGATAAGCAAACCGGGATTGGGATGCGAGCGGTAGAAGTAAATCAATACCGCCAGGCCTGCTATAGCACCCACTATCAGAAGCGAGTTCTGGCCGTCAAAAAGGCCGAATGCTGAGCCTGTGTTGCCAATGTGGGTGAAGCGGAAGAGACCTGAATCAGGCCATGACGTACCGCGCGGAATCTGAGCTACCACGGCAGCCTTGGTTAGCTGGTCCAACACGAACGCGGTCAAGGCGACAGCGATCAGAGAACTATTACGAAAGAGAAAAGCCCACATTGCTGATGATTCTACTAGAATCTATTCGACTCGATACGGAGCCCTTAGGCAGACGTAAATTTACCCAGGAACCGCTCGGCGACATTAATGCCAGGGCCTATCCAAGGAGCCCCTCCCCCATGGCCACCATTCCCAACGTCATCGACCTCCGCAGCGACACGTTGACTCAGCCCACCGCCGATATGCGCAAGGCCATGGCCGAAGCGCCCGTCGGTGATGACGTGTACGGGGAGGATCCAACCGTCAATAAGCTTGAGGCCACCGCTGCCGAACGCCTGGGTAAAGAAGCGGGGCTCTTCGTGAGTAGCGGTTCGATGGGCAACCTAGTTGCAGCCCTTGCCTGGTGCGACCGAAGCGACGAAGCGTACATGGGAGCAGATGCTCATCTGCTCGTGAACGAGATGGGCGCCATTGCGGCCTTCGGTGGCGTGCAGATGCGCGCAATACCCAATGACCCACGTGGAGTGATTGACGCAGGCGCTTTCGAGGCGACCGTCTCTCCTGCAACGGGCCTGTTCCCTCGTCCACGCCTCCTGTGCCTAGAGAACACACACAACCGCGGCAACGGCGCAGCATTCAGCGTCGCTGAGATGCAGCCCATCATCGAGGTCGCACGCGCCCATGACATGGCCGTCCACATCGATGGTGCTCGTATCTGGAACGCGGTGGTCGCCCTCGGCGTGCCGGCCTCTGATCTCGCATCGGTCGCCGACTCTCTAAGTTTCTGCCTTTCGAAAGGCCTATCTTGCCCCGTGGGATCAATCCTCGTAGGTGATCAAGAGTTCATCACCAAGGCGCGTCGCGTTCGGAAAATGCTCGGCGGTGGCATGCGCCAGGCTGGCATCGTCGCAGCAGCAGGGCTCTTGGCGCTCGATACCATGATTGACCGATTAGCCGACGACCACGCGAACGCTCAACAGCTTGCAAAAGGGCTCGCCAATATCGCTGGAGTCTCCGTCGACCCAACCGCTATCGAGACGAACATCGTGTACATGGAAATAGGCAATGGTGATGGCGCTGAGCTTTCCGCAGCGCTCAAGCAGCGCGGAGTGTTGGCCAACGGGCGGTTCAATTGGGTACGCTTCGTCACACGCAACGGGATCAGCTCAGAGGACGTTGATGAAGCTCTAGACGTTATCTCAACCGTGATGCGGAATGCTTCATAGGCGCTTACGGCAAAGCGCTGGAGCCGTGCCTGCGAGCAACCCTCTAGCGAGTATCCCTCCTTTTCCTACTTATTACGCAGTGGGGTTGCCCTCGCCCAGTCCTTTCCCGGTCTTCCGCCAAGTCTCTAGCCGCGCCTTCACCGTTGCCTCGTAACCCAATTCTCCCGGCTCATAAAAGCGTTTGTCTCCCATCTCTGGGGGCAAATTTCGCTGTCCTGAGAAGTGGCTTTTGTAGTTGTGCGCGTTCTTGTAGCCCTCACCATACCCGAACGATTTCATCAATCCTGTCGCGGCGTTCCGCAGGTGTAACGGGACAGGCCACTGCCGTCCGTTCTTGACCTCTGCTTGTGCCCGATTCAGCGCCAGGTAAGATGAGTTGCTCTTCGGCGCCGTCGCCAAGTACACGGTGATCTCCGCCAGTGGGATCGCGCCCTCCGGCAGTCCGATGAAGTGCAGTGCTTGCTGCGCAGCAACCGCGAGCGATAGCGCCTGGGGATCGGCCATTCCTACGTCCTCAGAGGCTAAAATAACAATCCGTCGAGCGATGAACATCGGGTCTTCGCCAGCCTCCAGCATCCGCGCCAGCCAGTACACAGCAGCGTCAGGGTCTGAAGCCCTAATCGACTTTATAAACGCAGATATGGTGTCATAGTGAGAATCACCACCCTTGTCGTACATCGGTGATCGACGCTGGAGGACCTCTTCCATCG
>Ga0302134_10000143_pt1 | contig 26145 bp, 22 predicted proteins | sample CB9_SCM_MG_FD_203123 | JGI IMG/M metagenome (GOLD analysis project Ga0302134, IMG submission 203123) | Marine microbial communities from Western Arctic Ocean, Canada - CB9_SCM | ecosystem: Environmental > Aquatic > Marine > Oceanic | place: Canada: Western Arctic Ocean | collected 2017-09-19
GAGATCATCTGCTGCAACCATTCGATGAGCAAGCATGATCTTCGATGTTGCGACATCTTTCAACAAATCGCTGTAGTCATAATCCGCAACGCCTGATTCAACAAGCACTTTGTGGTATTGCTTGAGCATCAGTTCTTCTTCTTTTTTATGGTGAGGTTCAAGTGCTGTGGTTATAAAGTACGCCACTTCCCAGCCTGCTCTGCCCCATGCCAGAGCCTGCCAATCCAACAAGACAGTTGCTCCCTCAGGCCGAAACAGCAAATTATCAAGTCGATAATCTCCATGTATCAATGTCCATGGAGATTTCTCCAAGCTAGCGTTATAGTCAGAAAAGTTGGCTTGAATTTCATCCATTTTTGCTATGATTTCCGGGCCAATGGCTTCTCCAAAACGAGCTACAAAAGCTTCGCGATTTCGACGATAGCTAGCTTGCACTAGTTTTGGGCTACGACCGACACTCCAAATAATTGGATTTTCAATCTTCGTTCGGTCCATCCAATTATGGGCATGGAATTTAGCAAGTATGTCCAGACCCGCTAGAGCGTCATCCATTGACCCTCCGACTGCCTGCGAGGGTGCCCGAGCATCAGGGATATCTTCGATCATGAGGAGATACTTGCGAGGACTATGGGCTCCAATAAACAAAACTCTATTAAACACCCAACTAACGCCGCCAACCGGAAGTTTATCGCAGAGATAAAGAACAAACGTTTCTAACCATGGCGCTGGATGAGGGTCTAAATCGCCGTAAATAAATTCCGGAGTTACGACTCCTAACCGACCAACCATCTCCTTGTAAACATAAATTTCTCGTTCGTAAGAACCTAGGACCTCTCCCAGCGCCCTATTTTTCTTAATCATTGATGGAAATTTCACGATGACCGAGTTCGGGCCGCTGCTTCCGTCTGACCATTTCAAGTTGCATCGATGCAACTCTCCTAAGAAACCTACACCTTCTCCAATTACCTCAGTTTCAACATCTTGAACGACTCCGTCGTATTTCAAACCGATTACCTTAGTGAACCAGTCAGCAGTAAGTTCACGGGCGCTTTGAGGAATCTTCGCTTTTCGCTTCTTTCCCATCTAACAGTTTTAGCTCACTTATGGGTTTAGTAAAACTCCCATTGCTATTCCTATTCCTTTCAGCAGCATGTCAGAAACTATTCGATCCTCATCAACTCGTTTATCTACGTCCTTATCTAATTTAAGATGAAACTCATAATTCGCTCCATTGGTTGAGATCACAACCCATGCTTGATTGTCGCCTCGTCTAGACCTATTAGTAGTTAACGCTGCGGTGCAGGCCACTCCCGCTACTTGAATATTGCCGGGATCAAGTATCCGAGCTCGGTGTAGGCAGGCCGATGCCATTTCTCTAGCTGTCTCTAGTGAGACTGATTGGTTTGAAGACTTACCAAGTAATTCCTCTAACGAAGAGGAGCTATAGGGAACTACTACTTCGAGTACCGTCTGCGAAGCGCCCGGCGTAGTCAATAAATCAGAAATACATGCGACGCCGCCTCCCGTTACAGCTAAGACAATCTTCATTGACGCTGTATGGAGATTCGATACAAGATTTTCGCGCCCGGTTGCACTTAATCCAGAAAATTCTTTGCCTTTCATCATCTCTCAACCAAACAGCCTGTTGCAGCTGTGGCAAGAGTTAGAGGGGCAATTATCGTTGGCACATTATGATGAACTACATGTTTGGTCCGAGATGCTGCATCTTTGAAAAGTCTCGTAATGTCTCCAATGGTGCCACCAAGATTTTCTTTAATGATGACTGTTAATTGATCACCACTCATCTCTTCGGTCAATAGAAAACATGATGCATGTGTGGAGTAACTAGTAACAAAATCTGTTGCTAGCTGGTTCACGAAAATTGAAACACCTTCCAGGGTATTTGTCCAACCGGAATTTTGAATGAATACATGTCCGCCCATAATGCTGAAGTTACCAGCGCTATTTGGCTCGGAGCGTCGTATCTCAGCTTTGTTTAAGGACCGAACGCATCTCACCTCAAGCAGCTGATTTACTTAACTGGCTGCTCAGACATGAGCTGATGTGGCATGGTAAGTCTTATGGATTTAGGTATTTGTATGAGAGATTTACCCGTTGATGAAGTTGTACGCCTTGGCAAATTTGCTGAAGACAATGGTTACGCAAGCATTTATCTACCTGAAACTGGGAACCACCAGCCAAGCGGCGGGCTAAGTGGTCGCAGTCCCTACATAAGCCTCGCTGCGATGTTCGCAGTAACTAACTCAGTGAAAGGCGCGGTCGGAGTCGCTGCCGCTCCCTTTAGATCTCTCCCGCATTTAGCGCTATCAGCTGCTACTTTAAATGAGCAATCAGAGGGTCGTTTTACTCTAGGAGTTGGAGTCTCACACCGAGAAGCCGCATCTCGTCTAGGCATACCTTTTCCTTCGTCTCCGCTTCGATGGATGGAAATCGCTCTTGATGAACTCATGGGACAATCTAGATTTGGAGTCAGCTTCGGAAAGGGATTTGAGGTGCTCGTAGGAGCGCTCGGACCTAAGATGGTTGAATTGGGTTCGGCAAAATCTGATGGAGTAGTTCTCAATTGGCTGACACCACAACATGCTGCTGAGACAGTGAAAGTAGCTCAAGAAGCTGGCAGGAGTAACGGCAGAACTCCACAAACAGTTCTATATGTTCGCTTAAGCCCTTCCGAAGCACTTGAAACAGACGCTGTAAATTACGACGCTATGGTTAATTACCATCAGCACTTCGTTCGTCAAGGTCTTACTTCAACCGAAGAAATTGTAAGAGGAACCTGCATGAACGTTAATGATCTCGCTCGAGCCCGAGAGCAGCTAACAGAATATGAACGAGCAGGAATAGACCTAGTTTGTGTTTATCCCCATGGGTTGAGCCGCTCGGAATATGAAACTGCCTTGGGCGCTCTTACTACCTAACTAATTATTTGTGTCAGAAAGAAAGTGTTTCAGCAAAACGATTTCTTCATCAACATTAGTTGGGGACAGACATTTCTCGTCATCAAAAATTTCTTCTATTCGCTCACTTATTTTCTCAGCGCTTAGCTCAGATTCGTGGATCCCTCTTGTGACTGACATAAACGTTCTAGCAACTCGTCCCCCTCCCACCGATAGAGTTTCTCCGTTCAGACGACAAGATTCGTGCGCCAGGTAAGCAACTGCTGGAGCAACCTGATGCGGCCCTAACGCCGCTTCAAGATCGCTACCTGACAAACCAATAGTTTTTGCAACGACGCTGTCTTCACCCAACGCATCTGGCGTCATTCGCGTTAAGGCTGCTGGTGCTATCGCATTTACATGAATTCCGTATCTAGCTCCCTCTATAGCTAACGTACGCGTGAATCCATATATCGCAGCTTTTGCAGCTGCGTAGGCACTTTGCCCAAAGGCGCCAAATAGTCCAGAGCCAGAACTTGTATTAACTATGCGTCCGTACCCATTTTTTTTCATATGCTCATACGCAGGACGTGTCACAAAAAAACAGCCCTTGACATGAACATCAAGTATCGGCTCAAGTTCATCTTCTCCGATATTCAAGAAAGTTCGATTTCGAATTATCCCGGCGTTGTTTACCACAATATCTAAACGCCCAAAACTAGATAAAGCAGCATTCACGATTGCCTCGCCACCATCGCGACTTGCCACACTGTCACTGTTAGATACAGCGTTACCACCGCTCTTAAGAATTTCTTCTACGACAACATCTGCAGGATTTGAATCATGGTCCTGCCCGCCTTTAGTAGAAGAACCTAAATCGTTGACGACAACAGCGGCTCCGCGCTCGGATAAAAGAAGCGCATGTTCTCTCCCTAATCCACCACCAGCACCCGTCACCACAGCTACTCGGCCATCAAAGCGCAGTTCTTCCATACTCTGACTTTAGCTCTTACATGAAGATCATTACTTGGTTGGCTGCCTGTTGGAACGCGTGCGAGACTGAGCTAATGGAGATAGCAGAACTCGAGCAACATAATATTCATGCCAACGGAATCAATATTCATTATGTGGCTAAGGGCAACGGCCCTGTTGTATTGATGTGTCATGGTTTTCCAGAAAGCTGGTACTCGTGGCGACATCAGATAGATGCGCTGAGCAAAGCGGGCTATAGGGCAGTCGCCATGTCCATGCGAGGCTACGGAGGCACTGACGCACCAGCAGATGTTAACGCTTACGGCATTATTGATTTAATTGGTGATGTAGTCGCTGTTGCCAACGATATTTCTTCTGATTCTCTCGTAGTGATGGGTCACGATTGGGGAGCTCCCGTCGCTTGGTATTCTGCGCTGGTCCGACCCGATCTATTTAAGGCCGTAGCTTGCCTCAGCGTTCCCTGGATTCCACCAGTGGGAGGTCTACCCGAGGAGATAGATCTCAATTTTTTAATGCGTCAAGCGGCAGGGCCCGATCGAGACTATTACCGACTTTTTTTCCAGGAGCCACGGATAGCTGAGGCGGATCTAGAAGCAGACATTTATAGAACAATGCTTGGCTTCTTGTACACAATTAGCGGTGAAGCTGTCGCTAGCGGAGATCTTGCCAAAGGGTGGGATGGTTATTTCCCATTAGGGGAAGCTTTCACAGAGCAGCTAATTATTCCTCAGACATTTCCCCAGTGGCTCACTGAGGAGGACTTACAATTTTATGTCAAAGAAATAACTCGGACCGGGTTTCGTGGAGGAGTGAATTGGTACCGTAATCTCAACAAGCTACCCGCAGCCTTGAGCCCATGGGTCGGGGAGACGATAAAGCAACCCTCGTTCTATATGGGCGGATCTACTGACTTGATAGCTGGAAACACGTCAAGCAATATTAGTGCGATGAAAGATAGTCTCGCAGACCTTCGCTACATAGAAATATTAGAAGGCGCTGGGCATTGGCTCCAGCAGGAACGCCCCGAAGAGGTCAACAAAGCTCTTTTGGATTTCATAAATAGTCTCAACTGATTCTTTTAATAACAACTAGCCTTGCGCTTATGAATGAAAAGCCCTTAGTCACAGTTCCTGATAGCGAGCCAAGTGGCACCCAGCTAAAAGTAGATGACGTAGTAGTCGGCACTGGCGACGAAGCTAAGTCAGGACATGCCGCTGAGGTTCACTACGTGGGTGTTTCTTGGAAAACTGGAAATGAGTTTGACGCTTCTTGGAATCGTAATGAAACGTTTAAATTTAAACTTGGTGGCGGACAAGTTATAGCAGGATGGGATCAAGGCGTCATTGGCATGAAAGTTGGCGGGCGCCGGCAGCTGATAATTCCTCCAGCTTTGGCATACGGGGCAGCAGGAGCGGGCGGAGTCATCGGACCGAACGAGCACTTAATTTTTGTTGTCGATTTAATTTCTGTTCGTTAACGGCTCAGGCAAGCAACCTACAAGTCTTGCTTCGTGCCGGTCTTGAAACCATTCTTCTTCATGACTTATAATTTGAAAGTCTTTACAAAGAACCAAGAGTTCATCAGGTTCAGCAAGAAATCTTTTACCTGGTCGAACATTACGCTCTAGGTTTGTTGTTGTCGCCACTCTGACGAAAAGCAGACCGCCAGGCTTCACATAACGGTCGAACATTCTAAATAAACGACGGTCAAAAAAATTGCTGCAAACTACTAGGTCCCAGCTGCTAACAAGCGGTTTTGATGACTCCAAGTCGTGATAAATAGTCTTTAAAGATAAGTTTGATTCACGAGCTTTAGTTTGTGCTATCCCTATTGCTTCAGTCGATAACTCGATAAGACTGGTGTCGAAACCTTGTTGGCTGAGCCATAAAGCAGTATCTCCTGAGCCACCAGCAAAATCAGCTGCCGAAAAATACCCGCTACCAAACTTTTCTTCTATCAAATATTTCGCCTTAGTTAAAAACTCATAGGCACCCCCTCCGTCGCTCTCATTAAAGTAATGGCGGTCCCACTTAGCCTTACTCTCTTCTTCAGTCATCCAATAGCGCCTGCAATCGCTAAATCAATAATTTCATCATCGCTGTACCCAAGAATCGAACGTAACACAAAGTCATTGTGCTCCCCGAGCGATGGCCCTGATCTCGTTACCTTATGTGCGGTATGAGAGAGCTGAAAGCGAGGAGCTTCCACTATCATTTTTTTATGGACCGGATGTTCTACTTCTAGCCAGTGATTTCGGTGCGCTAGCTGGGGATCTGTAAACGCTGCGGTGCTGTTAATCACGCGCTGGCAAGGAATACTAACTGATTGAAAAAGCAGCTCAATATCTTCGGCCTCTTTAGTCGACGTCCAGGCTTCTATTAAGGCATCAATCTCTGCTTTTGTTTCGAGCCGATCGCTCACTCCTAAATTTTTCATAACGGGACAACCGATGATTGTGCTTAGTTCGACCCATTGAGTATCAGTTTCGCACGCAATTGCAACCCAGTTATCTGTTCCTTGGGTTCGGTAGATTCCATGCGGGCAAATAAAACGATCAGAGTTACCGAGCCTTGAAACATGTGTGCCATTAACTGTTGATTCCAATACAGCGGAAGTCAGGAAATGGACTGCTGCTTCTGCTTGCGAAAAGTCTAGATATTGTCCTTTTCCGTCAATTTTTCTTTTCTCTAATGCAGCGACTAGTAGTGCTATTTTAAATCCCGGGACCACATAGTCGGTGTAGGCCAAAAATGGGCCAGCCGGATCTCTATCAGGCCAGCCAGTCATTTCATAAAAACCTGTGATCGCAGCGGCAAGATTTCCGAAACCTGCGAAGGTTGAGAGTGGACCAGTTTGGCCCATAAGACTTGTGCTCAACATGATCAACAATGGGTTTGTTTCACACAGCCTGTCATAGCCAAGGCCCCAATTATCTAAGGTTCCGGGCGTATACGATTCGACTAGAACATCTGCCCAATTAGCCAAATCACGAAACACTTTCTTGCCTTCCTCAGTATTGAGGTCGAGCGTCAAACTTTTTTTCCCAGCATTGAGCGTCCCATAAGCAATTGATGCATCAATACCCGGATCATCATTGAGGCCTCTAGTACCTCCGCGTGTTAGATCAAATCGGTTTGGTCCTTCGACTTTTATTACAGTCGCTCCAAAATCAGCTAATAACCGTGTTGTGAAGGGTCCGGCGTAAACCCAGGTTGTGTCTAAAACTTTCAGTCCTTCAAAAGGAAGCCTGCGAGAGGTATCAGAAGCTTTTGGTGCAAAGGGCAAGCGAGTGTCCGACATTAGTTGTTTAGTGTCAGCTCCAAGTTCTGGAGGTAGGCCGCGTATTGGGAGCCTTCCGCTACTGGGTTGAACCCAGTTTCCAGGAGCAACAACTGTCCCCCAAGATGGGTCGTCTAACACATCCCAAAATTTTCTTTGTTGGAAATGATCAAGCTCGACCAGAGACCCGGGAGATGATACTGGCGCTAGCAAAACCTCTCGCTCTCGAGATTCTTCAAACAAGCTTGCTTTCGTGCGAGTCGCAGTGAAGCTGCCTATCGCGAGTTTAGCTTCTTCCATTTGAGCAGGAGCTGTGTCAGGTTCGGTAAAAAGTCGTAGTCCAAAATTCACCCAATCCAAATCACGCAGCTCTTGGCTACAAAATCCTTCTTCGTATACCCAAGCCATGAGTCGAGAGGTGAATATGCCAATGGTATCGCCGAACAAAAGAGTAATTGATACGTGACCATCAGATGCCGGATAAACGAATTGTAAGTGGTAGTTCATGACTAGAATGCCACCAGAAGTTCTACCTGCATCTTCTTGCCCATGCGGCCCAGTCATATTTGCCGGGAACGCAGCCTGCATAAGGGACTGTTGAGCCGATATATCAACATGTTGACCCAAGCCTGAGTTAGATCGTTCGTACAAAGCTACGGCTATACCCGCAGCCGCTTGCTGTCCTGCATGGAAATAACTTTGAGGAGTGCTTATCCGAAGCGGAGCCCGATCAGCATCACCAGTAACTGCAGCAGCACATGCTGAAGCAGCAATAGTCAAATCTGTCGCTACCCAATTTTTTTTAGGACCAGTACTGCCGTAGCCAGTGATAGTTGCATGGACCAAACTCGGGTTCACAGATCTGAGCTCCTCGACGTTTAATCCCATACCGGCGTCAGGTGATTCAATTAAAACATCTGCCCCTGCAACTAGCTTAATTAACTCTGCTCGATTTTCTATAACTACGCTTTTAGCCCCACGGCGCATAGACCACCAATCAAGCGATACTCCATCAGGTCCTTGAGGAAATGAATTTCTCCCCCGCCCATCAGGTCCTTCAACTAGAACTATTTCAGCACCTAGCGTCGCTAAAATGTTAGCGGCCATCGCACCACGGTGATCGCTAAGGTCCAGTATCCGATACTGATTCAACATAGTTAGACAGTAATCTGCGTTTACCAGTTGAAATCGCCAAGACACTCAAAACAATCGCTAAACCCGAAAGCATTCCAATTGCCAAAGTAAAACTCGAAGCTGCATCACGAGCTACTCCGGTAATCCAGGGGCCACTCACTCCTCCGACTTCGCCCGCAGTAAAAAACAGGCCTCCCGCAGCACCTATAGTTTTCGTACTGACTTTCGGAGCAGACATAAGTATTAGCATCGCTAATGGGACATAGGTAACACGCGCCACACCGATTAACGGCACTGCTACTAAATGAGCGATGCTAATTTCTGTTGCTAAGGCCCAAACAGCTATCGCAACCATTAGATAAAGTGCAGCCAGCGCTTTCGGTCTTTGCTTTTCTGGCACTCGTCCCGGGATACACAGGGCACTAAGAATGCCGAAGGCGACACCAACAGCTGCAAGCCATGATGATCCTCTTTCGGTCCAACCAACATCTTGAAGCATGTCAGGCATCCATCCGCCCATGCTATGGCTGAAAAAAAATGAGCCGAAAGCAAGCACCAAAACCAGTTGCACCGTTCGGTCCTTAAGCAGTTCACTGGTCGGAAGGTGACTCTCCAAATCCACTTGTCTGGGCGATGGTTTACGTGAAACCCACAACCACACTGCCCCGACAATTATTCCCATTGTCGCGAATACAGCCAGAACAGGACGCCAGCCGCCCAGTGCTACTCGAAGTGGGTCTGCTAGCACCAAAGCAAGCATTGCTCCAGTAGGTGCCGCAGTACTGTAAATGCCTACTGCTTTGCCGCGTTCCTCTTTGCCGAACCATTCGGCAACAAGCTTCGGAGCACCAATAGAAATAAACGGCCCGCCAAGCCCAAAAACCGCAACAGCGAACCATAAGCTAATGCTCCCCTGAGCGCATGCGCGAAGAAATCCTGAAGCAACAATAGAGATAATTCCTATACCGAGCCCAGAGCGCAAGCCAATCCGGTCCAAAACACGTCCAGCTTTGATTGAAACAAACAAATACACGAAGGGCCATGCCGCTAACGCAGCGCCCATCGCACTACGGGACATATCTAATTCAACTCGGATACGTTCTAACAGAGGGGCTAATGAGCCAGCTATTAAACCAAAAACTGCGTAAAGACTCCACAGAGATCCCAGCATGAGCCATCGCCGCGCATACCCGGAGTGAACCATTAAGTCGAAGGTACTCGAAATCAGTCTGATTGGTATCTGCAGTGTCTTGACTAGCTAAGTTTACACTTTTGATCTTTGCTACTTTAGACTTTTATATTCCACAAAATATCCCTAGTCCAAACGGAACTAAGGCCGTCTATTACGAGTTGAGTTGAACATGGCACGAACTACTTTCTTGGTCGATGACCTAAATCCAACAGAACGATACAAATTGACTACAGGGCTGATTATTCCGAGGCCTATTGGATGGATAGGAACTAAAAGCAACGATGGAGTCAACAATCTCGCTCCATACTCTTTCTTTAATGCCGTTGCTTCGAACCCTCCGGTTCTTATTTTTTCAACTGGAGTTATAGATAACCAAATAAAAGACAGTCTTGCTAACATCCGAGAATCGGGAGTATTCACAGCAAACCTGGTTGATCATGATCTATCTGTAGCCATGAACAAAACAGCAGAAAATCTTAGCCCTGAAATTGATGAGTTTACTATCGCTGGTTTGACCGCAAATTCATTTGGGTCAGTTGATGCACCCGGAGTACTTGAAGCTAAAGCTGTACTCGAGTGCCGTGCTATACGCGAAGTTCTACTTGGGGAAGGAGCGACTCGACATGTTGTTACTTTTGGTGAAGTTATAGCCTTTCACATTGACGAAAAAATACTTGATGGAACCAAGGTAAACGCACAGGAATTAGATGCATTAGGGCGTCTTTCAGGTTCGGAGTATGCAACAACCAGAGACCACTTTAATTTAGATCGTCCCTAACACATAACAGCCATTAGCTATTGAGCTGAGCCATCCGGCATTAAATAGTCTTCGCTAATATGGCCGTCTAGTTCCATTGCCAAATATTCGTCTTCAGTCATGCCTAGTAAGTTTTGATAAATATCCTTGTTGCTTCCACCAAGCACTGGCAACGGACCATAGGCCATATCTGGCCCATCCCATCTCCAAACGTGAGTTGGGTAGTCATGCGTACCTGTATCTAAGTTTCCGTTTGGAGCGAACATGCCTCGAGCACGCAAATGAGAGTCAGCAAGTGCTTCTAGTTCGTTTAGAACCGGCGCGGCAGGTATCCCATATGACTGGAGTTTATGAAATAGGTCAGCTGCTTCCCGGGTTTCTACCCAAGCCCCGATTCTCTCGTCAAGCTCATCATGACGTTTCTGGCGACCTTCTACTGACTCTAACTCTTTGTCATTCGCCAAATCCGAGGTTTCCATAAGGGCGCACAAAGACTGCCATTGTTTATCTGTCGTGATTGAAAGAGCTATCCACTTGTCTGCACCTTCACACTGGTAGCACCCTTGAGGAGCGTGCACACGATGACGGTTGCCAATGGGTTCATGTTGGTTACCAGTTCGCGCTGCATCTATCAAAAACTCACCAATGTGATTAAGCATGTTTTCACACTGGGAAAGTTCGATCATTTCCCCTACCCCCGTTTTGTCACGTTTTCTTAGAGCTAGGAGGGTAGCCAAAACGCCGGCAGACCCTGAGGCTGCGTCCATATGGTAAACGCCATCATTTTCACTCAAGTCAGAATCCCCATAACCGCGGATAGATCCCAATCCGCAAAGCGCCTCAAAGTTAACTCCGAATCCTAAATAGTCTCGATAGGGACCTTCTAGTCCCACTGCCGGCATACGAACGAGTATGAGACGAGGGTTAACTGCCCGTATCTCCTCCCATCCGATTCCTAAATGATCAAGTAAATCGACGGAATTATTCTCAATCATTACATCGCATTTTTGAACAAGTTTGAAAAACGCTTTTCGTCCCAAGTCTTTCCGCAGATCAATAGTGATGCTTCTCTTATTCCGTGCATGAGCGTTGAACAGTCCAACTCTGTTCCATGGCCTCTTACCTGGATCAGCATCTGGGTAGCCTCCGAAAATTCCACCAACATCTTTTATTATCTCGGCAGGCGGACGAGGTAGCAGTCCACGAGTTACAGTCGGAAATATCCAAGGATTATCTACCCTAATAACATCAGCTCCAAGGTCACCAAGGATCTGTGTTACATAGGGCCCCGACCATACAACTGTCATATCGAGCACTCTGATGTCTTGAAGCGGTAGCTCTTGCTCTGAAGTTTTCCTTAACTCTTTTTTTCGAGACGGCTCTTCTAACAATTCCGCCGTGTGTTGTCCCAATAATGGCGCGGGGCGCAGCGTCTTCCATCCATCTTTTATACGTATTGGAGCACCAGGTAGCAGGACTTGGCCTGCTACAGGATGTTTAGTAGTTTCAAAAAACCCTCGCTGTTTAAAATGCGGATCCTGTAACAAATCAATTGGCTTATTAACTGCCGTAACAGGCCATGACTTAGCTTGCGCCTCTTCCATCGCCTGCTGTCGATTTTTCGTTAGCGTCCACATAACTAAACGAGTGTCGGCTAACTCTGGATGCTCTTCGTTAAACAACCACATCGGATCCGCAAATAATTCTTCCATTTCCGAATCTTCAATGGTCGCTAACATTCGAGGGATCCAATTTACAAGAGTGCTCACTTGTACATAACCATCTAAAGCCGGCCGACAACCCATGGGAAATGGCGATACTCGGTACCCGCCTTCCCTTGCTACGTGCTCATTTCGATATGAAGCATAAACTAGATACGCGGCTCTGCGATCAATTGATGTTATTTGGGTTTCTATGTTACTTAGATCAACATGAACCCCTTGACCTGACTTCTCTGCGATGGTCAACGCGCCCAGAGCAGAAACAGCTGCCATGGAGCCACACTGATACTGGCCAAGGTCTCCGCCCATTTTTAGAGGGGCACGAGTTGGGTCACCACTCGCAGACATAGGGCCCCCATAGGCATAATGAATAATTTCTTCGCCCACGTATTGAGCCAATGGACCCGTGAGGCCGAAAGAAGTAACACTTACCACTACCAGTGATGGGTATTTCTTTCGAAGTTCGGTTGGATCTGGGCTTGGTTCAGACTGAATAACTATGTCTGCTCCAGCAATTAGCTTCATCACGTGTTCGTCCGTTGAGGTACCAATCACAGACCGTTTATTAGTGTTTAAGTGCAAGTGCAGGGCGCCACTTTCGATGTTTTCCACACCATTCCACGGGCCAAGATAACGTGCTCTATCCCCTTCGGGAGGTTCAACTTTTATTACGTCAGCTCCGTACCCAGCAAGAAGTTTCCCCGCATATGGGCCCGCTATACCTTGCGCTAGCTCTATTACTCGAATTCCCTCAAGCGGTTGCATAATTACTCCGGTCAGCTCAACAAACTTCCATGAATATGCTCGATAAACGCAAGGCTCTCATCAACATTTTTGGCGCCAGAAAGTAAAACTAGACGATCGACTCCTAGTTCACTGAAAGCTTCGATCATTTCTAAACCTGGTCGCATTCTTGGTGTCACTGTAATTTCTAAGTTTCCGAGCTCCTCAGGCCTGGAGTAGCGATTAGCCGCCTCAGCTAGCCCTTCTATGTTTTGTTTTGTCTGTTCAGCGTTAAGGGCAAATCCATACCAACCATGACTGTGCGTTACAGATCTCCGCCACGCAGGTTTGGAATGGCCTCCCATGACAACCGGTGGACCCAATTTTTGGTGGGGTCGTGGGTTTGCTTTTACATTAGAAAATGAGACGAACTTTCCGCTATAGGAGGGTTCGGCGTCATTCCAGATAGATCTCATTGCTTCGATGTACTCGACACTCCGGGGGCCTCTGTCCTCCATTGAAATTCCTAAAGCATCAAACTCAGGCCCTAGATAGCCGACACCTACTCCAAACATAAGACGGCCTGCAGAGAGCACATCCAGGCTCGCCAACTCTTTTGCAAGCACTAGAGGGTTCCTTTGCGGCAATATTATTATTCCTGTCCCAAGTTTTATTGTCTTCGTCACAGCCGAAATATACGCAAGGGCAACGGTTGGGTCTAATAATTTTGCCTCGGGCGGAAGCGGTGAAGGTGCAACCTGAGGGTCTGGCAAAACTACATGCTCAGCTGTCCAAACTGATTCAAAACCTGCTTCCTCAGCAGCTACAGCAACCTTCGCCATATTTTCTGGATCTGCAAGGTGGTCTGTGTTTATCGAGAACAAACCAATTTTAATATTTGTCGTCATAGCTATAACCGTAGGCGACCGTGCATCTGATCGCTGTCTGTGGCAACCTAAGTATCTCTCAGAACCAACAAAGAAGAATTTCTATGGCACCGATTCAACTCATTAATGAAGCATCACCAATTATTGCGGGCATTGGAGGGGCTTTCTATTTTGATGAAGCAACCATTAGCCGCGGGAAGGCTTTGGGCCTAGATGGTTTTCGTTTCTACATGTTAGGTAGATGTGGCGTGCTCGGCGATGTCGAGGCTGACGTAGTTGAAAGTGCTATGGGATATTTCAGCAAAGCTACTGTTCAAAAAATTTGGAATTCAGCAAAAGACATTCTTCCACCCCGGGATGCAGGCCACGAATATATGCTGTGCAACCAAAATTTTGGAGTCGCGAAATTCTCCACCCTCTCTCACCTGAGTGAATATGTGGCGGCCGCCACGAAAATCATTGAGGCACAAGAGCGCTCATCCCTGGCATTATTTTCGGGGATCGCAGCAGAACCTGTTCCAAAGAATCCAGCTGCTGCCGCTATGCAGGTTACGTCAGTACTCAGAGAGATGCGGGGCTCGATTCATCTTAGTGCGCTTTTTAGTTCTGGTATCACGGCAGAGATGGCGCATCGGGTCAAAAGGCCAAATGAAACTTCGTTCTTCGGTTGGGAGGATGGCCCAAATCCAACTGAGGATGACCGCTCCAACTGGGGAAAAGCTGAAGCGCTCACAAATGATTTATTAATTCCTGCTTGGTCTACTGTTTCCGACAGCGAGGGTGATCTGATTCTCTCCACTGTGACAAAAATGCAAGCAATACTGGCAAACTAACCACACAATTATGACCAGTGAACTCGACCAAGAAGTAATAATCGCGCGCAGTGATGTGCCAACAGCACATCGCCCCGATCGAATCCGGCGGCTAAATGTAGGTGGTGGGTTAGAAGTAGCGGTAAGTGAATGGGGTAACGAATCAGCCCAACCTCTTTTAATGGCTCACGGAGGTTTTGATTTCTCCGGCACCTTCGATGTTTTCGCACCTTTGTTAGCTGAAGCTGGACTTCGAGTGATTTCTTGGGATCACAGAGGCCATGGCGACAGTGATCTTGCATGCCTATACAGTTTCGACGCGGATATTCGAGATGCCGCTTTGGTGCTTGACTCGATAGGCAGCAACGATTTGATACCAGTTCTCGGGCATAGCAAAGGAGGCGGCATCATGAATCAACTAGCAGATGCATTACCTCATCGAATCAGCGCTGTAATTAACCTTGATGGGATACCAAATGAGCGGGGTTTTAGCCAAAAAATTGATCGTACAGATGTTGATGCCCTCAACCAAGAACTGTCCGGATATCTAGATCATCGAAGAAAAGCTTCAAACCTGGCTCGCAAACCAGACACTCTCACAGGACTGGCGCAGCGAAGGCAGACAATGAACCCGAGGCTCGCTCCCGAGTGGCTCAGATATTTAGTCACAGTAGGTGCTCGTAAAGATTCTGACGGTTGGCGTTGGAAAATTGATCCAGCCTTACGTTTTGGCCCAACAGGAGCATGGAACCCTCAGTGGGCTATCCCTAAACTTCGCGGGCTTCAACTACCGTATCTCGGAATTATTGGCACTGTAGAAGAAGAAATGGGTTGGGGAACGAGCCCTGACGAAGCTCTGCCAATTTTACCAGCCGGGGCCGAATTCCATGCGTTGGCAGAAACCGGCCACTTTGTACACATTGAAAGACCTGCCGAAGTATCAGCAATCGTCCTTCGTTTCTTGGGAAAACTTTTATGAAAACCACATTTTTACGCCACGTAAAAATTGATCTGGCAGTTCACGAGCTTCAACAAGGCTCGGGATGTCCGTTGCTACTCTTACATGGCCTCGGCGAACGCACTCTCCCATCACCACCATCAGGCACGCAGCATTGGGCAGGACCAATAATTGGTTTAGATTTCACTGGTCATGGTCAATCATCATTACCGGCCGGCGGGGGCTACACATGTGAAGCCCTTATGTCTGATGCAGATGCTGTGATCCACTCTTTCGGTGATGTGACAATCTTCGGACGAGGTCTCGGCGGTTACATCGGTTTACTACTTGCTGGATCAAGACCAAATCAGGTTCGAGGCTTAGTGATTGCCGATGGTCCTGGGCTCGATGGCGGTGGGAGTAGCCCAAGTTCATCTAAAGTTTTCTCCGAACCTCCTGCACATATGAGCAATAAAACACCAGACCCATGGGCTCTGCTAGAGCTGAGTAGCGACACGAGGCCTGGAGACTATGCAACCGAGCACGTCGTTCAGTTCGCTCAGCTAAGTGGTCTCAAGCCTGCAATCGCTGTGGCGTCAATTGGTCGCCCTGAATGGCTCGAAAAGGCAATGTTAAATAACTCAGTAGTGACTCAAACCGATGTGGCTCGAGCTCTAGCCTTATTTCGATAAATAATTTGCTAGACGTTATTTTTACAAAAATATTAAGCTCTAGGTAAGGTGTGAGACATGCCTAATAATTCTTTCTCCACTTCTCCTATAGCTAAATCATTTGCGACAGTCAATGGCAAAACAATGGCTTACCACGAAGTGGGTTCAGGCGACCCAATCATTTTTCTACATGGTAATCCGACCTCTTCATATCTATGGAGAAACATTATTCCACACCTTTCAGAACACGCTCGGTGCATCGCCCCAGATCTAATTGGTCACGGTGATTCAGACAAGCTTGATGACACCGGGCCCGGTTCATACCGCTTCGTTGAACATCGCGAATATCTCGATGGTTTGTTAGAACAGCTTGATCTAGGAGACAAAATTACTTTGGTCATCCATGACTGGGGCTCAGCGTTAGGATTTGATTGGGCTAACCGAAACAGAGAACGAGTTATTGGGTTGGCCTATATGGAAGCCATTGTCCGTCCAGTAACTTGGGATGAATTTCCTAAATCAGCTGTACCAGTATTTCAGGGCTTCAGGTCAGATGCGGGTGAAGCAATGGTCATCGAAAAAAATATTTTTGTTGAACGAGTGCTACCTGGATCAGTCATTAGAGAACTCCAAGATGTAGAAATGGAAGAATACCGTAGGCCTTTTGTTCAAAAAGCAGACCGCAGACCTACTCTCACCTGGCCACGGGAAATTCCTATCGACCAGGAGCCAGCTGACGTCACTGCAATTGTTCAGTCTTACTCAGAATGGTTACAAACATCACAGGTAAAGAAACTATTCATTAACGCTGACCCAGGTTCACTACTTACAGGTAGTCCCCGAGAATTTTGCCGCACCTTCCCTAACCAAACTGAAGTAACCGTCACCGGTAGCCATTTTATTCAAGAAGACAGCCCCGACGAAATTGGCGAAGCTATCGCCAATTGGCTTTAAAATATTCAAACAAAATATTTACGAGGGAAGCGTGTCATACCCCGATGCGATTACCGCTACGAGCGCTATCGCTCCTAACGATGCGCATCCAAGAAATGCTGACATTGGGCTATTGGAATAAACGGGCAGCCAAATTAAGGGGCCGATAGCGCTCCCAAGGAAGCGATGAGACAGCACAAAGGAGATTCCGCCGCCTCGGTTACCAGTTACCGCAACAGCAGCCAATGATTGAAAACTGGTTGCTATAAAACCCGCAGCCGCTCCCCCCATCATCCACACGATGACTAATCCACTAGCAGTTGAAACCCATATCAACAAAAGTGCACTAAGCGAACTCAAAATTACAGCTACCACTCCAGCTCTTCGTGCACCAATTAGATCTATAAAGCGACCCCAAACTGGCCCAAATGCCGCGGCGGTGAGAGTGCCAGAGACCAAAACTAAGCCTGCAGCAGAACCCGACAAGCCGATATTATCTCTTGCTACTATCGATACCAGCACCCCAACACCAGCTGGACCCGCAGAAGTAGCTAATGCCATAAGTCCCAGCGCGAGCATCCGACCACTCAGTAGCCTTCGGATGCTAACTAAATTAGTGTTCACACTTTCTTCTACTTGTCTTAGCAACAAAAAGACCAAAAGTATTGCTGACATAATCGATATTGCGATGAACGCCCATCGCCAATTTCCATCGGCCGAGATACCACCGATTAACAGACCTAGCACTCCACCAAGCGCCTGAAAAGCCGCATAGCTACCCATAGACCGACCAAGCCTCTCGGGTTCAGTGGCATCTACTAGGCTCGCTAGGAGTAAAGGAGTCATAAAGGCATTTGCGGTTCCTTGCATTGCCCGACCCGCAAAAAACCAACCTAAATTCGGCGACGCAACACAAACCAAAGCTGCTAATGCATAAGTAAAAAATGCTGTCTGCACACACTTTGAGCGGCCCCAACGCTCACCTATGCTCCCAGAAACCAACAACAATAATGCATAGGGAAAAAAGTACGCACCTAATCCCCATCCCATAGTCGCAGTAGTGGTTTCGAAAGTAGTTCTTAATTCCGGAATCATCGGAATTAAGACAGTGCCCCCGAATGGCCCCATCATTCCACCTAGATACAGCGGAATTCGTTGGTTACCTAATAAATGAACTCGTCGAGCAAACATGCAGACAAGACGGTATCCCTTCGGACACCGATCATGCTCCCACAACCCTACTAAGCGCCTCCAAACCATGATTTTGACGTATCAAGTTCTTTTGGTTTGAAATTTTATTTAGCCTTCTCTTCAACCTTGTGGAGTTCACCAGTTCTAATATCATAGACAAAACCGTGCATATAACTGTGATCTACAAATGGCGTAACAATAAGCCGTTGCATAGATTGCCTGGTATCTAAGTAAGGATCGACAAAAGGTTCTAACGACCACCGAGGTTTGATTCCAAGCTCATCTTCTAACTCAGCTTTAAATTTATCTTCACTGACCATCTGAAGGCCACAATCTGTGTGATGCAAAAGAACTATTTCTCGGGTTCCCATGAAACGTTGAGACAGACAAACTGAGCGAATTACATCATCTGTTATGACTCCACCCGCATTTCTGATTATGTGTGCTTCACCGATCTCTAGTCCAAGTAGTTTAAAAATATCCATGCGCGAGTCCATGCAAGCCACAACCACGAGGTTCATAGTTGGCGCTACCTGCAAACCACTGTCATCAAAAGATTTAGCGAACTCATTGTTGTTACGAATTAGATCATCAATGTTTTCAGAGAAATTATTAGAGACCACAAATAGCGAACTTAGCGACCTATTGAGGTTCATCCACCTAGATGGGACTTAATAACGCTTTTATCGGATATTCTCTTACCCTCAACTTGTATACCGCTTAAAATTACTTAGTGCTTCAAACCAGCTAAGCGCCAGTGAGTAGGCTCCCACTAGTGACTTATACTTAACGCGAAGACGCTGGGAGATATCATGGATATTAGTATTGCTGGGTTTTTTGGTAATTCACCTCATCGTGACCTGGCCTATATAAAAGATTTTTCTCAGACCATCGAGTCCTTGGGCTTTAAAAGTTTATCTCTCCCTGAACATGTAATTTTCTTTGCCAAATACGAATCTTCATATCCTTACACAGACGATGGAAAACCGAATTGGGATCCCGAAACTGGAATCTATGATCCCCTCTTCGTGGCTCAAGTCGCCTCGCAACACACATCAACTTTGCGCTTCGTAACTGGAGTGCTTATCTTGACTCAAAGGCCAGCGCTTTTAACCGCCAAAGAGGTATTAACTCTTGACCATCTAAGCAGCGGACGATTCGATCTTGGCGTTGGTTCTGGATGGTCGTGGGAAGAGTACGCAGCCTTAGGGATACCTTTCGAAAACCGAGGGCGCCGTTTGGATGAGTATATAGAATCGATGCGAGTCGCCTGGAGAGAAGAGCGAGCGACCTACCATGGTGAGTTCGTAAACTTCGAAAATGTAGTGCTAAACCCTAAACCTATAAGCAAAGGTGGTCCTCCAATTCTTATAGGAGGAGACTCCACCGCAGCAATGAAACGCGCAGCTCGGCTCGGTGATGGCTGGTATGGCTGGTGGGCGCAACCCGATATAGAACAACATCTAAATAATTTACGCAGCATCATGAATGATGCAGGCAGAGACGTGTCAGATGATGACTTCAGTTTTCGGCTTGGCCTTCCTCTAAGGTCTCTTGACCCTCAGGTAATCAATGATCATGTGCAGCAGGCAAAGGATCTGGGCATAGACGAACTTATATTGGCTCCACCGATTCCCGTTCGCGATTTCGATCGCCACTTATCAAGCGTTGCCGGAGCCGCTGGTCTCATCTAGGCACGTGAGTTAATGCACCTAGTGACAATTAACAATTATTTTTCGTCGAACGCTTTGAGGGAAACTTCGTAGGCTCGCGTTATTGAAATTCGATTTGCGACACCGAGAACCCGATCGTTCCAATCTAAGACTGGTAAAAAATTTGTGTTTCCGTTCTCAAGAAGCTGCATTCCATTCTCGAGAGTTGCTCCCGGATGCGCCACGGGATGATCTTGGCGTATCGCATCTACAACTTTTCGATTTGGGACCTCTTTTAAAGCTGTCACCGCATCGCGTTTGTACACAACCCCTTTCAACGCACGATCGTGGCTCACCACTAGAAGTACGTCCTCTCTGTTACGATCCATCAAGTTAATTGCTTCGGCCAGCAAAATATTTTCAAAACACGCTACATATTTTGCTTCAGCCGCAGCAACCAACAGCACCGAACTCATCTGCTGCTCATCACCTTGCTGGTCAGAAGCCAGCGCTCGTTTTCTTCGCAGTTTTACTTCGTAGATCGAATCTTTCTTGATGGCTGTATAGACAACTGTTGCTGCCGCGCAAGCAGCCATTAACGGCATAATCAGACCGAAGTCATTTGTCATTTCAAAGACAATAAATATTGCAGACATAGGCGCTTGAGCCGCTGCAGCAAACACTGCAGCCATTCCAACGATGGCGTATGCCCCTACCGGTGCCGTTGAGTCAGGGAAAATCTGGTTAACCAACTCACCGTAGGCAGAACCTAACAACGCACCGATAAAAAGTGATGGTGAGAAAATACCACCAGAACCGCCAGACCCCAAAGTCAATGCAGTCGCAATCATTTTTCCGACGAGCAGAAATAAAATAAATTTCACAGTGAACTCGCCTGCTAAAGCTTTATCGATACCAGCAAGACCTGATCCCAACAGGTCGATAGATATCGCTCCGAGAATTCCCACTCCTACGGCACCAATAACTGGTCGAAGATCCGCTATGACCGAAAGATTCTCAAATTTATCTTCAATAAAATAAAGAACACGAACAAAAATTACTGCTATTACAGCAGCAAATACTCCCAGAGCGCCATACAGAAGCAGCTCCAATGGCTCCTCAAGTCGATAAACTTCCGCAGTTAGAATTGATTCATCTCCAACCATCACCCGCCATACAGCGTTAGCTGTGACTGCTGATATGACAACTGTAGAAAAACCTCGTGCGGTAAATGACCGCAGCACTACCTCAAGAGCAAAAAATACTCCAGCTAGAGGAGCATTAAAAACTGCTGCGACGCCTGCAGCCGCACCTGCAGCGACGAATGTACTTCTGCGCCGGTCAGACATACGAAAGGCTCTCGCAATTGTTGATCCAATCGCCGATCCAATTTGCACTATTGGACCTTCTCGTCCAGCTGACCCACCAGAACCAATAGTTAATGCTGATGCAATAGCCTTGATATAGGCAACACGCGTTCTGATTCTTCCCCCACGCCGAGTCACAGCTTCCATAACTTCAGGAACACCATGACCTTTAGCCTCAGGGGCAGCTCTAGTCACCAGCGGACCTACGAGCAAAGCTCCTAACATAATGGGTGGAAGGAAACGAAATTTACCCAGAGGTTCACAAAATTCAGCTATCCGACCGAAAATTTCGTCTGATAAAAAATTAATTAAATGGTGAAATCCGACTGCAGCTAAACCACCAGCTAGACCAACAACAATTGCCATAAGAGCAAACGTTTGATTTTCAGAGAACCGAATTCTTCGTGCTTGCCTAGCAAAGTTCGCTAACGGCTTTACTCTGCGTCCAAAAAATTTACTCACATCTAACATACTATTTAGGACCGGAGCCGTTCTTGGAAGTCGTGTCGCAGTTAATCATGAGGTCTTTTTCTAATTTACAAAAATACTAATAGATAGCACTTAACAATCTCTATATTCGAATTTAGTTTTAATATTCCGTATTCAATAGCTTCTGATATTGAAACCTTTTTTAATCTAACGATGCCAAAGCCAAAATTGGGCTCTCTGGTGGATCATCTCCCAAAGATCCTTGAAATCCGCAGTCGGACATCGGAGTCGCAAACACTCCCCCGTCGCTCGCCACCATAAGGTAGCCGCCACAACGACGCTCCTTCACTAAAGCTATTGGCTGATTAAGCGTTCGTGTACCGAAAGCAGATTCAATAACGTCCTGAAGTTGAGGACGGATGGGGTGCTCAAAAAACCAGGCTTTCCCACTTGCTGCAACAACCACATATCCTTCACCATCTTTATCAGGGGCGAATGAAACTATTTTTTCGTCGATCCAATCAACTCTGGGTTTTTCAGGAACTGCGCCGGCAAATCCCGCATTACCGAAGGTAAAAATACCCCCATCTTCTGCTAGTAACCAGTAGCCAGATCTGTCAGCTGTGATCCGTGCATCAACGATCGGCGCATTTAATTGCTCTATCCATAACAAATCTTCGCGACCGGCAGAGTCAGTTAGAGCAACAGCATCTCCTGTCCTAATCACTCTTCCAATTGATGTGAAGACGTAAGCACCTTGCCCAGATGAAGTAGGAATAGAAGACACGATTTTTTCGGGCCCAGAAGGTGAGATTCCGAAATCGTATTTTGTTTTGAGAGAAGATAAATCAGCGCTCGGGATCGAAGCTGCATCTCCAAAGTTATGGAAAATCCCGCCATCATCGAGAATCCAATAACCAAATCCGGATTTACTAGCTTCGATATCTACAGCCTTTCGTTCTTCTGCAAGAACAACATCACCAAAAACCTCAGCATCGCCAAAAGCATGGACACGCCCAGTTGCTTCCAAAAGCCAATATCCTTCAAGCGGCTCTACTGAAACACCCGGACATTGAGTCGACTTGGCATTTAAAAGCCAATCTCTCGTCGGAGTCAAAACTCCGTCAGGTATCGGTGAGATTCGCACTGAATACGTTTCACATTCCTCGATATTTGCGAGGAACACCGCATTACTGTCTGATGCTATTTTTGTTGACCACAACGGACCCGTATTTATTTCTATCCACTCTTTGTAGGCCGATACCTTGCTATACACCAATGGCGTTATCATCGACTCGCAACTTTCTCCCCTGAAACTAGCTATGCCAAATGAATAGAGGACCCCTTTTTGGTTAATGACAAGGGGACCCCCACTGTCGCCGTGACAAGCGCTTTGACCGGCGGAGCCCACCGCGCAAACTTGGATTGTCGGGTTAATTCGCGTCCCCCATTGACCACATTGTGAGTCGAGATTTACCAGTGCCCCTCGAAGATGGTCAACGTTGGCACCGTTCGTCGTAGTATTTCCCCAGCCCGTAATAAAAAGCGGTGATGAGCTTGTCGGGTCTCCCATATCGTGCACCGGAAGTAATCCTGCGTATCGCATGTCTACCGGTTCGTCTAGCTTCACAAGTGCAATATCGTTGTGGTTCGTCTGCCAACTGAATTGTGGGTGAACAATCTGTTGACTTGAAGACTTTATAAAATATGAGTCAGCATTCATATCTGACCTTTTCGACTTTCCGTATCCGACAATTAGTCTCGAAGGCGGCGAAAAACTATTCATTGCATAGACACAGTGAGCAGCGGTTAGCACCCATTCGGGAGTTACAAGAGAGCCACCGCACCAGCTACTTTGAGAGCCATGTGTGGTTGCTAACCTTACCTGGTACGGATGGTTTTCTATCGAAACTTCTGACCCTCCGGTAATAACTGGCTCAGGTTTCCAGTGCATAGCGGAAACATAGTTTTGGCGCTGAAATTTACTTGAAACAGTCGTGGCAAGAGGTAACCAATCCCCTGCAGGAGCATCTATTTGCCTATAGCTCACTATCGTTTCGTGTTCATCTTGAGGCACCTGAAAATTGAATGTCAACAAGCCTGATGATGTAAGTGATGCGTCTGCTATCCCGTCATCAGTTACCAAAATATTAATATTAGAGGCTTCTTCGACTGGTTCAATTAATGCTGCCGCTGAGTTTGACGAGATGAGTACCGAGATCGCCATAAACATTAGCGCCCAAAGCCATTTCATTACTTATCTTTCAAAAAGACATGCGCCATAAATTTATCCTAGTGTTCAAGGTTTTCCCGACCACATTGTTACTGGATTTACGGATTTAATATTACGGTTAAGCGCTCACAATTGTCCGATGAACTCTTGACCCATCAGCCCTATTTGATCGAGATCTTGGAGATTCAATACCTGAAGGTACATTCTCTCAGCCCCTGCGTCATGCCATTTTTGGAGTGTTTCAAGCGCTTCGGCTGGTGTACCTGCAAGCCCATTTTCTCGCAATTCTTTCACATCGCGACCAATGGCTTCTGCTCGCGCCGAAATTTCAGCTTCAGTGCTACCAACACATGCAACAAGCGCCACCGAATAAGTAAGTTCAGACGGGTCACGGCCCAATGTTTCACATGCCTTAGCAACTCGATCTTTTTGTTTTTTGAACGTTTCGATTGATCGAAAAGGGAGATTAAATTCGTCAGCATAGGCAGCTGCTAACCGAGGTGTTCGACGCTGCCCGCCGCCACCAATAATAATAGGGGGACCATTTTTTTGAAGTGGTTTAGGTAGAGCAGGCGAGTTTATTAGAGAATAGTGTCGTCCCTGAAAATTGTAATGGTCACCAATTTCAGTTGCCCAAAGACCCGTGATGATTTCCAATTGTTCTTCCAACATATCAAAACGATCACGCAGCGCAGGGAACGGTATGCCGTATGCCGCATGCTCTTGTTCATACCATCCGGCACCAAGACCGAGTTCGATTCTGCCTGCGCTCATCTCATCAACTTGCGCGACCGAGATAGCTAAAGGCCCTGGCATTCTGAAAGTAGCTGAGTTGACAAGAGTCCCGAGTCGAATTTTTTTGGTCTCTCTCGCTAAACCTCCGAGGGTAATCCATGCATCAGTTGGTCCCGGCAGACCATCGCTATCACCCATGGTTAACCAATGATCTGATCTAAAGAAAGCGTCAAACCCAGATTCTTCTGTCATCAAAGCTGCTGCTAACAAGTCCGAATAAGTTGCACCTTGTTGTGGTTCGGTAAAAATACGAAAGTCCATAGTCACTGTCACTACGATAAGGCCAAGACACGCTGATATTTGTTCATATCAGGTATTCATTTGCTCTCTTTGGAATCGGACGATAAACAGTAAGTCTTAGGTATTAAGAAACATGTCTCGATGTCCACTGGTCGAGATATTCAATGCCCAGTGAGACACAGAAGGCACTTTGCTTTTATCGCTTCGTTGCATAGCTAGATTAAAAAAGAAGAAAGCCCCGCAAATGCGAGGCTTTCTTTGTAGTGGCGGGGGTTGGACTTGAACCAACGACCTTCGGGTTATGAGCCCGACGAGCTACCATACTGCTCCACCCCGCGACGTGTGATGTAAGTATGCCTGTACTTAGAGAGTAACAACAACTTCTTGACCAAGAGATCCCTGTTGGTTAACCGGAAGACTCATCAAAATTAGGAACGCCAGTAGCCCTGAAGCAACACAAACCGATACTGGAACCGTATAGCCCCCAGTTATGTCAATCAGTTGGCCGGCAAGAGGTGGGGCAAATAGCCCGGCTAAACCTTGGCTCGTGTAAAAAACTCCCATGATCGAACCCAGTCCGATTACACCAAACATATCTGCTAAGAGAAGCGTGCTTACTGCTACGAAACACCCATAACTGATTCCAAGTACCATCATAAAAATGGCCATGAGGATGAACGAGGATCCAGCACAGAGCCAAATAACGAAACTACACGGGCACAAGCCGATACCAAACTGGAAAACTCGGAAAGTTCCGAATCGATTACATAAGTAACTAAATCCAATTCGCGAGATCACGCTTGAACCGCCAAGTATGCCAACAAGAGAGGCAGCGGCTACTGCGGAAATACCCTGTTCTTTGGCATATGGCACCATGAAAACAAAGGGTACGAAAAGCGCAAGACCAGAAAACAGTGAACCTATCCATAGCCGCCGAAATACACGCGACCTTAAAGCTTCACGCAAACGGGATGGAGTACCACCCGCTGACCCTGGAGCTCGAGCTATTAGGGCTGTGCATACGAGCAGAATGACAAATCCGGTAACTCCTAGTATGCGATAAGTTGTACGCCACCCGTAAAGAGCTATTAATCGTGCAGATAAAGGGCTTATAAGGCTAGTACCCACTCCAATGCCTGCGACTGCTATACCTATTGCTGTGGCTCGGTGCTTTTCAAACCAACCGCCCACATGGGCAAGCATAGGTATATAGGCGCATGCACCTGCGATGCCTGCACCTACACCATAAGCAAAGTATCCGAGAACGATAGAGTTCACGTAGCTGGTAATCATGAGTCCTAT
>Ga0302134_10000145_pt1 | contig 26048 bp, 28 predicted proteins | sample CB9_SCM_MG_FD_203123 | JGI IMG/M metagenome (GOLD analysis project Ga0302134, IMG submission 203123) | Marine microbial communities from Western Arctic Ocean, Canada - CB9_SCM | ecosystem: Environmental > Aquatic > Marine > Oceanic | place: Canada: Western Arctic Ocean | collected 2017-09-19
CGCAATCGAAGTATCGCTACCGGAAACAGTTGAACCGGCGTTGAATCCGAACCAACCGAACCAGAGGATGAACACACCAAGCGCTGCAAGCGTGATCGAGTGACCAGGGATTGCAACAGGCTTACCTGCGGCAGTGAACTTACCGAGACGTGGACCAACAACAATCGCACCTGCTAATGCAGCCCAGCCACCAACACTGTGAACAACAGTTGAACCAGCGAAGTCCATGAATCCGTTGTCACCGAGCTCGCTCAACCAGCCGCCACCCCATACCCATGAACCGAATATCGGATAGATAAAGGCAGTAACTGCGACCGTGTAGATGAGGTAAGCAGCGAACTTGGTTCGTTCTGAAACAGCTCCCGAAATAATGGTCGCTGCGGTAGCTACGAACACTGTCTGGAAGATGAAGAACGAGAAGTCGAACATTCCTTGGTCTGTCGCAGGATCAATATCCGACAGGAAGAAGTTGCTCGTTCCGATCCAACCGCTCTTGTTGGCTCCGAACATAAACCCAAATCCGACCATCCAGAAGACGAGTGATCCGATGGAAATATCCATCATGTTCTTCATGATGATGTTCGCTGCGTTTTTAGCCCTGGTAGCACCGGCCTCGAGCATGGCGAATCCCGCCTGCATGAGGAAAACGAGCACTGTTGCGAACAGTACCCACACGATATCCAGGTGGATGGGGTTGTATTCCATCGCCTGTAGTTCCTTTCAAACCAGAAATCTGGTCGTATCTCAAATAACCGGTGATTTGCTGCCCTCAACTGAAGGTCAACGGCCACCGTAGCCATCGAATTAGGTCTCTAGATCAACAGAAATGCAGACCCAGCCCTTTGGCTAGTTACGAGATTAGGAACCGTATGTTTTACATCGGTTGCAGAGTTGTTGCACTAATGCGTCATCGATGTAACAGCCATGTTTCTGGCAAGTGCCAGCGTGTGTTGAGTACGCAACGACCCTGTCATTGCGAGGATGAACGACGTGGCAATCAACGAACATCGCAACGCTATCGCCCTACCCACAAACGACGCTCGCAAGGAACAAGCGAACGAACGCCAGCATCCTGATATCTAAATCCCAGCCTCTCAAACGCTGATTGCCACGTCGCCCTTTCGGACTCCTCGCAATGACAAAGGATGTGACTTACCGTGGCGCAACGAGTGATTATGCGCAAAATATCCAATGTCATCCTGAGGCTCTCGAAGGACGATAGATTAGCCAGCTACATCTACGCAGAAAACATGTACGATTCGCCAAGATTTCATTACCACCGAGCAGGAACAACATGGCAAAGCGAATCAACCGGGCAATCGAACTCCTTGAGCAAGATCAACCGATCTACTACGACGGAGGTCACACCGGTCACGTCCTAACCTACGAACAAGGCGTGAAAGACGCACACACGTGGGCCGATTACATCAACGTGGGTATGGAACACGGTGCGTTCGATATGACCGGACTCGACAATTACATGAACGGGCTCATCGCAGGTGGACCAACCGCAAGCGGTCACCGGACTCCGCCTGTAATCGTCGAAACACCTGTCGAAGGCTCATCTGAAGACATCATCCGCTTCAACGCATGGCAGTTCCGGATGATCCTCGCCCGAGGAGTTCACGGAATTCTTCTTTGTCAGGCTGAAACTCCCGACGCCGTTCGAGCGTTCATCGAGTCTTGCCGTTACCCAATCAACATGAAGGGCGTCGGATACGGGCTCGAACGTGGAACACGTGGAGTCGGTTCCCAACCAACTTCAGCGCCAGTATGGGGCGTCGATGCCGATACCTATGTCGATAAAGCCGAGCCTTGGCCACTAAACCCAGAAGGCGAGCTACTTCTCGGAGTAAAGATCGAAACCGTTCGGGCGCTTACCAATTGTGAACAGTCGCTTGCAGTTCCCGGCCTCGGATTCGCCGAATGGGGACCCGGTGATCTGCACATGTCGTTCGGTATCAAGCGTGACCCAAGCAAGCCAATGGATCCTCGTCTACTTGAGGCGCGAGAGCGCGTGAAAAATGCATGTAAAGAAAACGGCCTAGCGTTCCTCGACGGCTGCACACCAGAAAACGTAGCCGACAAAATCGACGAAGGCGTGAGGGTTATCGCTGGACACCGAACCGACACCGCCGAAGTAGGCAGAGCCCACTCCAAACGCACAATGCCAGTTGGCTAGAGGTATAACAACTTAACTAAGAAGCCCTCTCCATTAGGGAGAGGGTTGGGTGAAGGGGAACGTTGTACGGACTGTGGAATGATCGCTCAGGAAAAAGAGATCAAGCACTCCAACTCTACCCGCCGTACGAACGATGCTCTGAAATAACGCCAATACCGACCACCGCACCCGGCAGTACGATGCCCTTCTCATAAGCAAACACAACTAGCTGCGTTCCGTCACGCATGTACAGCTTCGAAAGTACTCGCTTCACGTGCGTCTTCACAGTTCCTTCTGAAATAAATAATTCCTCAGCGATATCGGCATTCGTATCACCGTGAGCCATCAGCATGAACACTTCCTGCTCACGTGTGGTCAATTCACCGATAGGCGTCATATCTGGCGATACATCGGCAACTGGCTCTGCAATCTCCGTGGGATTAGGAACTGCCTTCAAGAACGGCTCAGCCGTTTCGGTAGCTAACGAAGTACGAGCCGCCGTTTTCGGCGACTCCACTTCAGTTTCAGAAAGGTTGTCATCATCACCTGAATCTTCAAGCGATGCGATTTCAGACTCGGGTTCTGACTCCGGCTCGGCTACAGCAATAGCGTTTGAATCGGTACTCAACGGCTCCGTAGTAGTAGAAGGTCTAGGAGGCTCATCACCTTCTGGTGCCGGTGCAGGTCGACTCGATACCCGTGTCGACCGTGAGCCCAGCATCAACTTGGCCCACCAACCGTGGAGAGACGAGAACGCAAGAATTAGGTGCGATGCGAGCACCAATCCGAGCAATCCAAATGGAATTGGAAGAAGTGATCCAGGATATTCGTTGAGACCAATTACCCAATCTCCGAATAATTCGATCTTCACTCCGAAGTCCCAGAACGCTTCACCATCCGCCAACATTACGGCGATTGGAGAAAAGATTGCTGCACCAATGAACGCGTAGCTAACAACTATGCCAACGAATGCGGCAATTCCTATCGGGAACTGAACTACCAGATAGAGAAGTCCCGTCCACGTAGTCGGATCAACAAGTCGAACTTTAACCTGCGACCTAAACCCGCTCACACCTTCAAGTCGGAACGGTGGTCTACGTATTGCAGATCCATTCACGTAACCAGCTGTATAGGCTTCAAGATCACCTAACCATCGAGAGATGAACAAAGTTGCCAGCAGAACGATAGGCCCCAACCCCCAACCGCCAACGTGGTCACAAAGAACACGAAATAGGCGATACCGAGCGGGAACATTAAGGCCATGTGGCCAGCCCGCAGGTAAGTGTGATAGTCGGTTACCGGTTGAAGAATTTTGCCAATAGGGCCCCGGTCAGACGGATAGGCAGCGGCGAATGGGTTGTACTTGTAAGTCATGCCAATAGTCTCGGTCTGCAACAGCTTACAGGCGTCTCCCTGCGGAGGTATTTTTTTCACAAAACGTCGATTGCCACTTCGAGAGTACCTAGGTTTTGCCTACAAAACCTCGTCTATTGCTTCTAGCGATGCTTCGATCGCCAGTTCAGCCGATCCCGGAGCAAACACACTCACGCTCACTTCGTAGCCACCTTCTTCGAAGGCGATATCAGTAGCCAGATAGTTAGCATGACCATTGCTGAACCCGGAAAACACTGTATTGGAAAAACCCGATCGTTCCTTAACCGCCTGAGCAAGTTCTACAAACGGCTCGACCGGAATCGATACCAATACCGTCTCGCCGATTCGCATTGACTGAGCAGATATTTCGATATGACCATCGTTGGAGTTGATATCGGAAAGCCGGGCGACGCTGAGTTGAATATTCGCTCGCATCACCTTAGAAACCGCACGGCGCACTACTTCTTCGGAAGCGCCCGACGCCCTTATTTCCTCTAATTCTTTTTCGCCAGATTCAAATATCGCCATTGCTTCTTCAAGCGAGAGAACATCCCGACTTGGTAGATCAACCGCAATGTTGCTCACAGCAACCGTGTCGTCGGCTTCGTTCGTTGGGACGTTGGAATAGATTCCAAGATCGGTACCAGAAGCAAGGATCTGATCTAGGCGTTCTTCTCGTTCACGTGGTTCGATATCAAGACGAACCCGGGCAGCTTCTGCACCGAGCTTCGATCCTGCCTTGCGATAAACCCTAAGATCGCCTGTGAAGCCATCGACGGGACCCTGATTTCCACTTGCGCCTTGCAGGAAGAGACACAATCCACCAACAGTGTGCTCAACTACCGAACGCATCGGTCCAGGAAAGTCGGGAGTAACCCATTGGTTCTCGTGAGCCATGATTGTTGGATGCATGGCGTAGTTAACGATCGTCGCAATCGGATTATCGTCAGCATCGTCGAAACTAACGACGTCTACAGAGTGATCGACAGCGCCATCCCAGTTTCGACCCGTGAACAGTTCGCCATTGTCACGCGCCGGACGTCGATTAATGTTCACATCACAGCTGCCACGGCCAAATCCGGTACGTGCCGGTTGTGCCGATGCTTTTGCTTCGACCACAGCCTTGGCACAAGCGGCAGGAATCGTGTTCCACCACTCGTTCGCCAGATCAATACCGTCCTTGATCCACTGCCCAAACGTGATCGGGCCCGAATGAGTGTGGGTGTAGGCGAGTCGGATATTTCCGAACGGGATACCTGATTCTTTCGAGATCAATTCTCGAATGTCTTTATCCTGCTGATTCGTGAAAATTCCGATATCGACGTCGACAATCGCAAGTTCCACATCATCTTTAGTCACCACCAAAGCGGTCACATGAAGCGGCATGTCGTTTCCGAGCGAAACCTGATGAGTTTGTGCACCCCATCCAGCGTGGGCGACTCCGACTTTAGGGGTTATATCGACTCGGGCAACTCCGGCGTTCAGCAACTGGCTATCTCCTGCAGGTCTAATCTCGCACTCAACGAATGATGCGCAAGTTTAGACCTGCTAACCCTGACTTGGTTGATCGCTCTAGCGCCATCCTGAGCCTGTCGAAGGACGTAAGAACGCCTACACCGCTCATTTGAGGAGAACTAAGCCCGAACTTTGCTCTCGAAGTTAATCTCTACATGCGTGTCATCGCAGTACGGCTTCGTCTTCGAAGCGCCGCATCTGCACAGCCTCAACTTGCCGTGATGCCCGTAGGCGTTGCCATCTTCGTCGATGAGATCGAACTTGCCGCTGATTTCAAGCGAGTCGTCGTCTTGAATACGAATTTCAACTGTCATTACTTGACCGCCCTTGAAGAATCAACGAAATCGCAACTACTGTGCGAACCCGTGCAAAACGGCTTCTCGGTCGATTCGCCGCAGCGACACAACCACGTCTCGTCGGTCAGTTCCAGCTTTTTGCCTTCGCCGTCAATCAATACGAAATCGCCTTTGACATGGTACGGACCGTCGTCGTCGGGAATAATCGTCGCTTCAGCCATTCTCAGCTCCTAAATACCGTTGAATAACACCGCCGAGATCATTCAACTGAACGATCAGGCTCGGGATACGGATGTATTAAACCACGTATTTGGTGCGAATGGCGCACGACAAGTAACGCTCAGGCTTTACCTCCTCTCCCTGAGGGAGAAGGAAATAGGCCACCTACCTCAGGTCGCACTCGATTCCGGCTTCGGCACAGTACGACTCGAACCAGTCGATTACTTCGAAGTGATACGGAATGCCCGTTTTCATGCGTTCTTTCTCGTCTTCGTCTTCCTTGAGACCGGCGTACAGAACTCGCTCGAATCCTTTCGCTGGCGGGACGTCAACGATGTACTGCAATAGAGCGTCCATATCGTCTTTGAACTTCTCGGTATCGGTGAACGCCTCGATGTCGTACGCCTGGAAGAAATGCCCACCGGAACCGCCCTCTACCGGACCTGCTCCGTAACCAGAAAGCTCGTTACAAATAATCTCGTTCATCAACGCAAGCCCGAAGCCCTTGTGCGAACCGTTCTCCCGAGTCCCACCGATGTGCAGGAGGTAGTAGTCGCCGGTGTCTGGCGGCGGAACTTCTTCAAGGACTGGCTCACCATCGAGATTAGTCACCCAGCCCGGTTCGATGTTTGCGCCGATTCTACGTGCGAGTCCGATCTTATTGTTGGCTACCTGAGTAGTTGCAACGTCGAACAAAAACGGTGGCATGTTCCGAGCAGGGGCTGCCCAAGCGATCGGGTTCGTTCCCATGACTGGTTTCGAACCGAACGGCGGAACTGTTTGGTTCGCTCCGCCTGCAGTCATACAGTGACCAATCATGCCCTGCTTAGCTGCCATCATCGCGTAGTAGCCACAGCCCGCAAGGTGCCCCGAATTTTTAACGGCAACAGCCGCCATTCCAAACTCTTTTGCCTTATCAATGGCGATCTGCATCGCCCACGGACCTACGTGAATACCCAACGCACCATCGGCGTCGACCGTCATTGTGGTTTTCGTCTCACGTTCAATTTTAAAATCAGGAGTGGCGTTTAACGTCTTCTCACCGTACTCAGCAACGTATCGGCGGAGCCCGTTCGAAACACCGTGAGATTCCACTCCACGTAGATCGTTCTTGATTAGAACGTCGGCCGAGCTCGCAGCCTCGTCGGCAGGCACTCCGCTGTGACGCAGAATTCCTTCGGTCGCTGCCCTAATACGTTCCACAGCTACGTAAACACGGTCTTGTTCGGGAACTTTAAAACGTTCGAGCATTAGGGCAGGTCCTTTTGATCAACAGATGACGTAGAGACGATTCTGCCGCGAATATTCAAAAATTCTGGCAGCGGCAACAGTCTATTGGAAAAGCTCTAACGCAGTTCGCACGTATTAGCCTCCTCTCCATCAGGGAGAGGATTTAGGTGAGGGAGAACGCCGGGTGGTGGGTTGGCGTCAGCGTAATCACCAATTAACGATTCCCATGCCCCCTCAACCTAACCTTCTCCCTTGACGGAGAAGGAATAGGAGTCAGGCTCAACCGCTTCCTAGCGCAGGTCGCAATCGATACCGGCCTCGGCACAGTACGACTCGAACCAGTCAATCACTTCAAAGTGGTAGGGAATACCGTCTTTCAAGCGAAGCTTCTCTTCTTCGTCTTCTTTGAGACCTGCGTACAAAACACGATCGTGCCCTTTGGCTGGCGGCACATCAACGATGTACTGAAGCAACGAGTCCATATCGTCTTTGAACTTTTCGGTATCCGTGAAAGCTTCGATAGCGTATGCCTGGAAGAAGTGACCACCGGGAATACCGTGAACCGGACCCGGACCAAATCCCGAAAGTTCGTTACAAATAATTTCGTTCATCAACGCCAGACCGTAGCCCTTGTGCGACCCGTTCTCCCGGGTACCGCCAAACGGCAACATGAAGTACTCGCCCGGTGGCGGCGTGTCGACAGGCTCCATGATCGGAGTGCCTTCAGCATCTGTGATCCAGCCCGGCTCGACTTTTGCTCCGGTTCGACGAGCAAGGGCGAGTTTATTTCCAGCGACTTGCGTGGTGGCAATATCAAATAGAAACGGCGGCATCTTTCGCGCAGGTGCTGCCCATGCAACCGGATTAGTGCCCATTACCGGTCGCGACCCAAACGTCGGCACCGTTGAAAGGGTGTTTCCAGCCGTCATGCAGTGCCCGATCATGCCCTGATCAGCAGCCATCATCGCGTAGTAACCGCAGCCCGCAAGGTGACCCGAATTGATCACTGCCACTGCAGCCATGCCGAACTCTTTCGCTCTGTCTATCGCCTGCTGCATTGCCCACGGACCAACATGGGTGCCAAGCGCTCCATCGGCATCGACAGTCATGGTCGTCTTCGATTCTCGAATCACTTTGTACTTGGGAGTCGGGTTGATCGTCTCTGATCCGTACTCGCGAACATAACGACGCATACCGTTCGATACGCCGTGCGATTCGTTTCCGCGAAGATCGTTCTTCATCAGAACATCGGCTGATACTCCGGCGTCTTCCGCCGACACACCGTTATGCCTGAACATCGCCTCGGTCACGGCTCGCATTCGCTCCTGTGGAACATAGACACGGTCTTTTTCTGGAACCTTGAAGCGTTCGAGCATGAGGGCATTTCCTTATTGGTTGCAAACGGCGAGTAATGACGGTCGGTAGCGGCAACACTCTACATGCTGCCAAGCGTAAATAGAGCTCAGCATGCCAGAGGTAGTCACTCTCCCCAACTACAACCCGAACTCCAACTCACCATAATATTAAGATAATGAATACTTAACTTAAGTTAATCAATATTTAATGGCCATCTAATTAAATAACAACAAGGAGAACGGTGTGGCAAACGACTGGCAGGAACTGACTCGACTCACCCAAGGCGAAGAAATCCGCGTTGACCGAGTGAAGATGACGCGAACAGGAATCGCCCTTGAAGGCGACTTCGAGCTGCCGCCACTTGCCCAAATAACGTCTGAAGACCAAATCTTCGTTATGGCGTTCATCAAGGCAAACGGATCGATCAAAGAGATGGAAAAAGTTTTCGGCATAAGCTACCCGACGGTCAAAAAACGTCTCAAGCGAATTGCCGACCGACTGACACTTACTGAACCCGCTCCACCGCCATCAGACAAGTCGGAAATTCTTGAACAGCTGTCGTCAGGCGAAATCACAGCCGACGAAGCAATTAGGAAGATGTCGTGATTCCTCCAATGGTCATGTGGTTCAAGGTTCAGTGGTTCGGAATGTGGATTCCGCTGTTCCTACTCTGGCCAATCGTATTGGTGCTGCTAGTGCTGTTACTGCCGTTGGCCTTTTTGGGAATGGCTATAGCGGGAAGACTGTCCAAATTCTGGGTGGTACTGCGAATCATCCTCGCCAGCTACTCAATGATCTGTTCAATGCGAGGCCTTCAAATCGAAATCCAAAAAGAAAACAGCACCCTGGAGATATACCTGCCATGACTACTGCAACCTCCAATACGGCTGCCGGTACTGATCGAGAAAGCGAGTCCCCAATGACATCGGAACGAAGACAAATATTAGAAATGCTGTCAGCAGGAAAGATTTCTGCCGACGAAGCAGAACGACTCCTTCAGCTAACGTCTGGCGGCGGTTCCACTGGCTCTGCAAACGCAACCGCAGTTACAACTACCATGGCTCAGATCCTCGACCCTAAATTCATCCGAGTAATTGTCGAGCCCGACCATACTGCCACAGGCAATCACGCCCGTCACCACGTAAACGTAAGGGTGCCGTTGAAGATCATTCGAGCAGGAGTAAACCTTGCTTCGCTGATCCCAAACGATGCCGGAAACATGGTTCAAGACAGTCTTCTAAGCAAAGGCTACAAAGGCGATTTATCAAAGTTAGACGCAAGTGCACTCGACGAACTAATCGAGGCACTTCAGGAACTCAGTATCGACGCAACCGTCGACAACCACCTCGTCAAAGTATTTGTCGAGTAGGAGAGACATTATAAAATTCGGCGGAATTGTATTTGGACTAATAGTTGTCGTCATCGGAGCAGCCTTGCTCTTCGACAACATCGACGTATCGGGCGATTACCCGTTCAGCGACTACTGGCCAGCGATCTTGATTGCGCTTGGTTTTTTTGGCTGGATAGGCAAAGGACTACGACCAGAGCTCGGCAACATGGTTTTGATGTCGCTCGGTGGAATCCTGCTGACCCAGAACATAAACGACGATCTCAGCTTCGGAGACCTATGGCCTGCCCTGGCGATTGCCGTGGGAATATCGATCATTTTTGCACCACTAAATCGCAAACGAAGCAAGAAGAAATTCAAAATGCGCTTCGAGGGTCGACACGGACACAAGGGGCCTAGTCGCTTCCGAAAGGGCTCTTCTTCGGGTTCTGGCTCATCTCACGACGCCAACGAGTTCTTCTCAGGCAGCGAACGAGTGGTCGATGGTGAATACACCGGCAGTCTTGCCCGAGTGAAACTTGCTGGAGGATCGATTGATCTAACCAACGCTACTCTGCCCGAAGAAGGCGCCGTACTTGAGCTCGATATCGTACTGGGCGGCTACAAAGTACGAGTGCCTAAAGATTGGTCGGTAGAAATCAACGCCGATATTAATATGGGCGAAATTTCCGACAATCGTGAAGATCATGGTGGCGACACCGAATCTGGACCAAAACTTTCAATCGGTGGACGAGTATTTATGGGCGGAGTCGAAATCTCGAACTAGAAACGTTCGACTCCCGCCACCACGGCGCTAAATAACCGTCAGCCCGCCGTCGATCACGAAGTTAGCGCCTGTTGCGTACGACGCGTCGTCACTGGCTAGGAACGTAATAAACGGAGCTATATCTTCCGGCGTTCCTAGTCGATTAAGCGGCACTCGATTCACTGCAGTCGACTCCCGTCCGACAGGATCAGGATGCTCATCGTGATCGGGCGTTCGTTCTAGCGCACCCGGACAAATACTGTTGGCTCGAATACCTTGATCGCCGTAGTGAACAGCGATATGGCGAGCCAAGTTCACTAGACCTGCCTTACCGGTTGAGTACGAAACGTTCGGCGTTGTTCCGGTTAAAGCTGTAACCGAAGCAACGATAATCACAACTCCGCCTTCACCCTGCTTCACCATCTGAGCGAGGGCATATTTACAGGCGAAGTACTGGCCTTTGTAGTTCACGTCGTGAGTACGATCCCAAACCTCTTCGGGAAGCTCGTGCAAATTACGATCTTCGTTGTGCATCTGAATTCCGGCGTTTGGAACAACGATGTCGAGCCGACCAAATTTTTCAACCGTTTGCGCAACAGCAGCTTCAACCTGCTCCGGGTCAGTAACGTCGGTTTGAATCGCAATTGCCGAACCACCTGAAGCTTCGATATCAGCAGCCACAGCAATCACTCCATCAGCAGGAATGCCCGTAATAGCCACCGAAGCACCTTCAGCCGCCATCAATCGCGCCGTAGCAGCACCAATTCCAGAACCAGCTCCCGTAATCAGTGCAACTTTTCCAGAAAGTTTTCCGTCAGTCATTTCGTTTCCTTTGTACATCCATTACCAGCGAAATATGCAAATCGAATTCCTGTTCCTTAATCGTCACAGGAACAAACTTTCCGAGCGAAGTGCATCCTGAGCACCGTCGAAGGGTCATCGGATCCGAAGGATCTGGTGTGGTTTCGCGCAAACTTCGACAACTGCTTCCAACGCCAGTACGTCTCCTCAACCTAAACTTCTCCCGTGTCAGATAGTCGACGAACCAGTTCCTAAAAAAAATCTCTCGGGGACTAGGCATTTTCGGATGTTTGGCGACATATTACTCGGAGTATGCTTCGCCTCAAATCAAAAGAGGATCAACCAACGCATGGAATACCGAACCGACGAACAGATAATTGCCCGTGGCCGACAAATCGCACCGCTCGCAGACGACGATCTCCCGCCGCTGATCACATTGGCGAACGGCGTCAGAGAATATTGCGACTTAATGGAAAGCCTGATGCCTGAGCTTGGTGGCGAAATCGACGTGACCAAAATGTCGCGAAACATGGACGGTGACGCGTAATGGTCGCCAATCCTCACCTCTTGTCCCTATCCGAGCAAGCTCGTCTCATTAGCGAAGGGTCCCTCACCTCAATCGAACTGGTCCAATCACATCTCGACCAAATCTCAAAACTCAACCCGCAACTGAACTCGCTAATCGCAGTCGATCCCGAAGGCGCGCTACAACACGCCAGAGATATCGACGCTGCACGTGCCAAAGGTGAAAATCTTGGACCGTTGGCAGGAGTCACCATTGGCGTAAAAGATGCAGTTCCCGTAAAAGGAATGCCCTGGACGATCAATTCCCGTTTATTCGAAGACCGCGTTCCCGAAGATGATGCACCCGCCATCGCCCGGCTCAAAAAGGCCGGAGCAATCGTGATTGGCAAAGCCAACCTAAACGAATTCTTCTCCAAGCCGACGGAATCCGACCTGAACCCTCCACCGTGGAATCCGTGGAACCCAGAACGCATGTCTGTCGGCTCGTCAAGCGGCTCCGGCGCTGCGCTGGCTGCCCGAATGGCAAGCGGAACAATCGGCGTCGATGGCGGAGGCAGCGTTCGACTTCCAGCCGGAGCTCACAATCTTTACGGAATTAAACCAACCCACGGGCTTGTTAGCAGGATTGGAGTAGGTCGTAGCGAACATAGCGAAATATGCCCACTCGGATTCACCGCACTCGATACAGCAATGCTGCTCGAAGCGATGGTCGGACACGAACCTGCCGATGACCTAAGTTGGCCTGGTGAAATTCCCGAGTACACCGCAAACATCGAAGCCGATGTCACCGGCTGGAGAATCGGTGTCCCAAGAGCGTTTATCGAATCGGCGCCAAACGAACCAGAAGTCATGGACGGTTTCGAAAAGTTCCTTAGAAAGCTTGAAGAGCTAGGTTGCGAACTAGTCGATATCGATGTGCAAGGTATGGCTGAAGCACGCGCTGCCACGTTCCTTATCCTGTTCTCTAACTCATACCAACGGCATCAGAAAACGGTCAAAAAAGACTGGGACACATACGGTCCGCAGTCACGAGTGAACCTACTTCAAGGAGCGTTCCTGTCGTCAACCGACCTGATTAACGCAGGCGACGTCGGTCGTGCATTCAAAGCCTATTTCTCAAATCTCCTGAAAGACCAAAACCTCAAAGCTATCGCCACTCCAACTTCACCGTTCGCTACTGCCGAGCGATCACGTCGACGTGGAGAACACTCCAAGGGAGTCAACGCCTGCTACACAGCACCGTTCAATATCTCAGGCCATCCATCGATCAGCGTTCCGGCTGGATTCGGCGACGCGGGCATACCGGTAGGAGCCATGCTTACCGGCGAAACGCACGATGATTTATCTCTTCTACAACTGGCTCATTCCTACGATAAAGCCACCGACTGGGACACCCTCACGCCTCCAATTTGATCATGCCGGTATGATTGCATGTGTTCGAGATGCCAGATAATTAGCGTCAAAGGGGCTGACCGTCACATGATCGAGACTTTGCAAGACGTTCGAGAAACCGTAATAGCGATGCTTTGTGCAGAGCTTTCCTGTTCAGAATCTGAACTCACCGACGGTCAGGTTCATGTCACCGTACGAAAACCTGATGCTCACAAACAACAAGAACATCGGCTATTCGATCCTCACCCAGGCAAAATCGGAATCGGATCGCTCGGACGTGGCGGCATCATTTGTGTAGATGAACAGCATTTGGCGTGGGCTGAAGAAGTGTTCAGGCCCGCTCCCACTTCGAACCTAGACGAATTGTTCATGCCCGATCGCTTGGGCAAAATGGCAGAACTTGTAAGGCCTGAAGGACTCGTCCTCTACGGACCTTTTCCTCGATTCGCCGTATCTCACAGCACAGTCACACACGTCGAAGCACCCGCCAGCTACAGCGTGCGAGTTGTCGATCAAAAAGGTGCCGACGCTATTGGGCAACGTGCTCGATGGCACAACGCCATTTACAAGGTTCCAACAGAAACTGTCCGACCAACAATGATCGCCGCCATCGCAGAACAAGAAGGTGAAATCGTTGGTGTGTGTGGAGCTTCTGCCGATTCTCCATTCATGTGGCAACTCGGAGTCGACGTAACACCGGAACATCAAGGTCGCGGACTAGCTCCAGCGCTTACGGCAGCCGTAGCAGAAGCCGTTCTTGATGATGGCAAACTTCCTTACTACGGCACATCGGCAACGAACATACCTTCGATGCGAACTGCCCTCGCAGCAGGGTTCAAACCTATGTGGGTCGAGGTATTATCTCGACCGGCAGACAGCTAACTGCCACAACACTTACCTGTTGAAGATCAGCAATCAACCACGATTCAGTAGAGAGAAAACTATGAGATTCGCCATTCTCGGCATTTCACACGAGACAAATACGTTTTCGAAAGTTCCAGCAACTTACGAAGAATTCGAGAAGGCGACCATCGCCCACGGACAAGAAATTGTCGATCTCTACGCCGAATCTCAGTACACAATTTCTGGTTACCTTCAGGGTGCTGAAGAACTAGGTTTCGAAGCCGTACCACTAATGTACGCAAACACAGGTCCCATCGGAACGATCACCAAAGATGCATACGATCGCATATCGGGCGAAATGCACCAGATGCTTCGTGACCAAGGCCCGTGGGACGGCGTTCTAATCAGCAACCATGGTGCAGCTGTGTCGGAAGAATTCCCTGACATGGACGCCGAATTTACTCGTGTAGTTCGAGAAATTGTCGGACCTGACGTTCCGGTAGGCGTAACGCTCGACATGCACGCCAATATCTCAAAGGACACCGTCGCCAACACCGACGTGTGTATCGTTTGGCGAACCTGCCCGCACCTCGACACCAAGTTGCGTGGACGCAAAACAGCCGAACTCATCTACCGAACTGCACTCGGCGAAATCAAGCCTGAACAGTTCATCGAAATGCCTCCGATGCTCGTAAACATCGTCAAGCAGTTCACTGGCCAAGAGCCAATGTTGAGCCTTGTCGACGAATGTGTGGCAGCCAACGAAATCGAAGGCGTGCTCGATACGTCTATCGCCGAAGGCTACCCATACGCCGATGTCAACGAAATGGGCATGTCATGGATCACCATCACCGACGGCAACGCTGAACTCGCCGAGAAGGTATCCAAAGACCTTGCAGCGGCAGCGTGGACCAAGCGAGTCGATCTCAACAAGCCAGTCGCTTCGATATCAGACGCCTTAAAACAAGCAGAAGAACTTTACGCAGGGCCTAAGCCCGAAGGCGTGGAAAACTTCATGCCAAGCGATGGGTCTGCCCTTGCCGAGCCCGAGAAGAGCGACCACTCGCATTTGGGACCGATCGTTCTAATGGACGTTGGAGACAACATCGGTGGAGGATCTTCCGCCGACTCGACTCACATTCTCAAGGTCGCTATTGAGATGGGTGTTACCGGATATCTCCAGAGCCTCTACGACCCTGAAGCTGTCGAAGCATGTGTCGTTGCCGGATCTGGCGCAGAAATAGCGCTCGATGTTGGCGGCAAGACCGACGATATGCACGGCGAACCGATTCACGTAGTCGGAACCGTAGGGATCATCGACGATGGACCTTACGAAGAGACTCGACCAACTCACGGTGGCTACCGCTTCTATGACGATGGAAAGCGTGTGCTGTTCAACACGGTCGACGGTATGACAATTCTTTTGACATCGGCACGAAGCGGAAACACTGCGCGAGCACAGATGTACTCGATGGGCATCAACCCTGAAGACTACCGAATCGTAGTCGCCAAGGGTGTGAGTTCGCCACGACCGGCATACCAGCCGATCGCTGCCGAAATCATCATCGTAAACAGCCCCGGCGTAACTTCAGCCGACCTCGACACATTCGAGTTCAAAAGCCGCCGAGTCCCGCTCTACCCATTCGAAGAACCTGTATACCCAGCTAAGTAGAGCGTTCGGCACAACTACAGCTTGACGATAGCAAACCCTCGACTTCCCGAGCGAAGTCATCGAAACCGAGGAAGCTAACATCGGTCCCCCTTCCTTCGGGAAGGGGCTAGGGGTTGGGTAGATTGCAGCTCAAGCCGAGTCATTCGATGATGAGCGCGGTTATAAAATAGCGACCAAGTCACGCTAGTGAAGCCCGGAGTAAACAATGAAATTCGCAATACTCGGCATTTCGCACGAGACAAACACATTCTCGATCGTGCCCGCCACGTACGAAGAATTCGAAAAAAGCCGCCTGCTGCGTGGTGACGAAATCGCCGACCACTACGCCACCTCCGATCACACCATCGCTGGCTACCTGCAAGGTGCCGATGAGCTAGCGTTCGAAGCCGTGCTGCTAATGCACGCCCGAACCGGCCCAATTGGAACAATCACCAAAGACGCCTACGACCGAATCTCAACCGAAATGCTCGGCATGTTGCGAGATCAAGGTCCCTGGGACGGCGTCCTTCTCGCCAATCACGGAGCAGCCGTATCCGAAGAATTTCCTGACATGGACGGCGAATTCACCCGAGCAGTAAGAGAAATAGTCGGACCAGACGTGCCAGTCGGAATAACCCTCGACATGCACGCCAACATCTCGAAAGACACCGTCGCCAACACCGACGTTTGCATTGTGTGGCGAACGTGTCCACACCTCGATACAAAACTACGCGGTCGTAAAACAGCCGAGCTGATTTACAAAGCTGCAAAAGGCGAAATCAACCCAGTACAGTTCATCGAAATGCCTCCGATGCTCGTGAATATCGTCAAACAGTTCACTGGCCAAGAGCCGATGCTCGGTCTCGTCGACGAATGCGTGGAAGCAAACGAGCTGCAGAACGTTCTCGACACTTCAATCGCCGAGGGCTACCCCTACGCCGACGTCGATGAAATGGGCATGTCGTGGATCACTATCACCGACGGCGACTCTGAACTCGCTGAAAAAGTATCGAAAGATCTCGCAGCAAGTGCATGGACCAAGCGAGTCGATCTCAACCGGCCCGTCCACTCAATAGAAGATGCGCTAACAGAAGCGAACGAACGCTACGCCGGTCCCAAACCCGATGGCGTCGAGAACTTCATGCCAGACGACGGATCCGCACTTGCAGAATCTGAGCAATCCGAACACTCGCACCTCGGTCCGATCGTACTCATGGACGTTGGCGACAACATCGGAGGCGGATCTTCAGCCGACTCCACGCACATCCTAAAAGTCGCACAAGAAATGGAAATCGAAGGCTACTTACAAAGCCTCTACGACCCAGAATCAGTTGAAGCCTGTGTCGCAGCGGGAACAGGTGCAGAGATATCTCTTGAAGTCGGCGGCAAAACAGATGACATGCACGGCGAACCAATTCATGTCGTAGGAACAGTCGGCATTATCGATGACGGCCCGTACGAAGAAACTCGCCCCACTCATGGTGGCGGTCGCTTCTACGACGATGGAAAGCGAGTGCTTTTCAACACGGTCAACGGAATGACGATACTCCTGACATCGAGACGAAGTGGAAATACCGCTCGTCAGCAGATGTACTCGATGGGAATTCGCCCGGAAAACTATCGAATCGTAGTCGCCAAAGGCGTGAGTTCACCACGACCTGCATACCATCCGATCGCTGCAGAAATCATAATCGTAAACAGCCCCGGCGTTACATCATCCGACCTCGACACCTTCGAATTTAAGCGCCGCCGAGTCCCCCTCTACCCATTCGAAGAACCTGTATACCCGGCTGAGTAGAGCGTTCGACACTTGCCCTCTAGCTCCCTCCTTCGGGAGGGAGCTAGAGGGAGGGTAGACTGCAGCGAGGTCCCAAGTCGTCCGACGACGCACGGACCAAAACGAGATTGCGACGTTGAGCCGAGTCATCCGATGACGAGCGCGACTACAAAATAACGACCGAGGGATCTGAGGCAAGGCGCGCCTGATCGCCTCAGCTTAAGAGAATGTGATCCCAACTTTGCCCAATAGGCCATAAACTTAATCACATGAAACCTTGGATAACAGTTGGCGAAGCTTTGTCGCCCGACGGCACACGCCTTGAACTCGTCGAGCACGACGGCGAATACATCATCAGGGCAGACGATCTCCCATTGATGTCGACCCGCATGCACTTCTCTGAAGTCGAACTCGCACGTCTCGTTTGCACAAAACTCCGCCCCGGCGCTAAAGTCATGATCGGGGGATTGGGACTTGGCTACACACTACGAGCAGCACTCGACCTCATCCCTAAAGACGGCACAGCTGTACAGGTTGAACTAGTTCCAGAAGTGGTGGAATGGAACAAAGGTCCGCTCGCTCCGTTCGCAGAGCATCCTCTCGATGACAAGCGAACTGAACTCGTTCAAGGCGACGTTGCGAAAGCCATTCGCGGCGTACGCAGCGAATACGACTCAATCATGCTCGATGTCGACAACGGCCCCTCTCCTCTTGTAAGCGAACGTAACGCTTGGCTGTACACCGACCACGGATTGCAAGCAATTAGAGGCGCTCTTAAAAACAGCGGACGAGTCGCCATATGGTCGGCAGATGACGAGCCTAGATTCATATCAAGAATGAAACGAAACGGTTTCCGCGCTCAGAAACACGAAATTCAGGCGCACAAAGGAAAAGGTGGAATCCGTCACGTGATCTTCACCGGCCGCAAAACATAGCCTGATATATTTTTTCTATCGCCAGCGACTCAATCACGTATCAACGTAAAGAACGCAATTGACCTCAAGACAAGAACGACGCAAAAACAATTCGAACGACCCTAAGAAATCCGGCAAAATAAACTGGTCTTTCTGGGGTGGAGGCATTGTCGTTTTTGCGGCGATCGCGGTCATCGTAGTCATCTTTTTGAATTCGCCAGAACCAGAGGCAACCACTCCTGAACAAGAAGATGTTCTTGTGAGTGGCGGTTCGTACATCGGCGATCCCAACGCTCCCGTCACCCTCGTTGAATTCGGGGACTTTCAGTGATCGCACTGTAGAGATTTTGCCCTCGGGACAGGGCAACAGATTATTCGTGAGTACGTAGACACTGGGCGCGTAAATATCCTCTACCGGCATTTTCCTTTCCTAGGAAACGAATCCGAGAGAGCAGCTGAAGCTTCGGAGTGTGCTGGCGAACAAGATCGCTTCCATGAATACGAAGAGACTGTTTTCGTGAATTGGGACGGTGTGAATCAAGGCACTTATTCAGATGAAAATCTCAGGATTTTTGCTGAAATGACAGGACTGTTTCTGAGTCAGTACGACGAGTGCATGAGTTCAGGCAAGTACCTGGCAAAGATCGCCGAAGATCGAGATGCCGCCCAAGAACTTGGCGTGAACTCCACACCAACTCTGTTCTTGAACGGTGAGAAACTCGAAAACAATCCTGACTACGGTTACTACCGCGTACGACTCGAAGAGGCGCTGGCAGAAGTAGACGGCTAATGCCAGACGGCGAGACGACGGAAAATTCAAATTGTCCTTCAAAGCTATGGCTTTTGATTGCTCTGATCGGATTTGCCGGACTCGCTGTCACCACTTACCTAACTGCAAACGCGCTGTCACACACCGAAGTGGGATGCAGCGTTAGCGGTTGCAACACTGTGCTGGGCAGTAAGTGGTCGAAGATTTTTGGAATCCCAGTCTCATTGTTCGGCATGGCCACCTACTCGGTCATCCTGCTCGCCGCACTTCACGCCGCTCAAGCTCCAATCGAAGATCTGCGTGCACGACGAATAGTCGCAGCAGTCGCAGGCGTCGGTGTTTTAGCCTCGATTTACCTTAGCGCTCTTGAATTTTTCGTAATCAAAGCCGTCTGCCAATACTGCGTAACTTCAGCGGTTCTAGTAGTAATCGTGGCAGCAGCAACCGTAATCTCAGCGCGACGAGAAGGCCCACTTTGGGCAGCGATCAAACAACGCGGCAAACAGGTCGACGACATCGCAAGCGATATCGCCTAACCGGCTAATCCATTTCACCGGCCAAAACGTGCCTAAAGAAAACCCGGCTAGCCGGGCACCTACTTCATCGAACCGTTTAGTGGCGCTCGGTGCTGCGTGATGTGGGCGTGATCGCCTTTTAGACGCTTTGCGATCACGTTGGGATTAACCGGCCACGCCAAAACTTCCGCGCGCTCGGCCCACTCGAAGTAACCCTTTGCCAAAGATTTCACGCGATCTTTCTCACCATCGATTAAATCGTTCTGCTCAGTACGATCGTCGCTGATGTTGTACAGCTCCCACGGCTTATTCCACTCAGCAACAAGCTTCCAATCACCCAAACGAATTCCACGATTACCCTCGTGTTCGATCGTAATCGGAATATCAAGTTTCATCTCCTTACCCTTCAAATCCGGCAAGAAACTTTCGCCTTCCAATGGCGTGATTTCCGTATCGTGATGCTCTTTCGGGTACTGCGCCCCGGCGATGTCGTAGCAAGTCGCCGCGATGTCGATGATGTGCATCGGATTATTCAGAATGTCTGCTTTTTTCTCGAGTCCATTAGGCCAGTGCACGATGAACGGAGTAGAAATACCGCCTTCATGAATCCACCGCTTGAACAATCGGAACGGAGCGTCTGAAACGTTCGCCCACGGCAGTTCAACCGCCTGGAACGTTGTGTCAGGACCCGGTCGTAGATCAGGAATATCGCCAACTCTAACTGGCTCACCATCGAGCGTAAGAGCACTCTCCCACATCGAAGGATCTGGCCAATCTGTATCTTCTTGGAATAGCTCGGCACAACCGCCGTTGTCCGATAGGAACATGATCACTGTGTTGTCGAATTCACCAGATTTCTTGATCGTATCGACAATACGACCCACAGTGCGGTCGACCTGCTCGATCATGGCGCTGTAGGTCGCCATTCGAATATCTTCGTATTCCTTATTATGAACATCGTCCCAATCTGGAGAATCAGAATCCCTCGGAGAAATAACCCACTTATCGTCAACGACCCCGAGCCCTTTTTGCTGCTCATGTCGTGAAGTGCGAATGGCGTCATAACCCGCCATGTACTTGCCTTCGTACTTCACGATGTCGTCTTCTCACGCATGAAGCGGCCAGTGCGGAGCGTTGAATGCGACGTACTGAAAGAACGGCATCCCCATCTCGACCGACTCTTCGATCTGATTAATAGCGTGGTCGCCGATAGCGTCGGTCATGTGAAAATCACTGGTCTCAACATCAACCAAAACATCTTCGATGATGAGCGACTTCGGATTCCAGAACGAGTCGGCTGCGTTCAGCAAACTAAATGACCTGTCGAACCCGCGCTGCTTCGGCATTGGGTGCTTCTTGTCGCCAAGAATCCACTTGTCACGATCCCGGTTGTCCCAGCTTCCAGAAACGTGCCACTTACCCGAAATCATTGTGCGATACCCGGCGGTCTTCATCACCTCGGCAATAGTGACGCAACCGTCTCGCAAATAGCCCTGATACGACGGCACGCCGAGGTCGGCGCTCAACTGACCAATTCCAGCTTGATGAGGATGAAGCCCCGTGAGCAACGCAGCCCGAGAAGGACGGCATCGAGCGCCGTTGTACATCTGAGTAAACCGAAGCCCGTCATAGCCAAGCGCATCGATGTTCGGAGTACTTATCTCACCGCCGTAGCAGCCAAGATCTGAATAACCCAGATCATCGACCATCATCACAACAATGTTCGTTTTCTTAGTGGTTTCTGGCGCTTGCTCGGACATTGATTACTCCTGAATTCATATCCCCTCTCCCAAAGTTCACAAGGAAAGGGTTGGTGTGAGCGTGGAATCGTGCGGCCAGCTTACAACTCCACAAAACGGATACTTTTTACCTATCCACGCGGCGGTTTCTCGTACGTCGCTTCGCTTGTTCTAGGTGAGTTCGGCCACGGACGATTCCAGCTTTCGTAGCCAAACGTCGGGTCCTGCGACATATCACCGTTCTGCGCCAAACGGTCATCCATCGATCCTTCGATAGACGCCATTAGTTCCTGAGTCAGCTCGATTTCCAGCCTTCGCACAATGTCGGCAAATTCAGGATTTTCGAACAGGTTCACCTGCTCCTGCGGATCGTTCAGCATGTCAAACAGCAGCGATTCGCCGGTGCGATATTTATGCAGCTTGTAACGACCATCAAAGTTCATCCAGCCATCGCCAAGCAAACCGAAGATATTCTCTCGCCCCTCGTCACCCGGCATTCCATTACCCGGCAACGGTTGTGCGTCGTACCAAGCTGGCTGATCTATGCCTGCCCAACTCAACATCGTCGCCGTTACATCACGAAGCTCAACCATTCCGTCCTGCACCTGACCTGCCTCAATACCGGGCCCCATAGCCATCATCGGCACTCGGATAGCCGATTCGTAGAACGACGCTTTGCCGATTAGATTGTGATCGCCAAGATAGTCACCGTGATCCGATGCCAAGACGACGTACGTGTTCTCAAGTAATCCCTTGTTGCGGAGTGCATCGATAATCGCACCGACTTCGTAATCGATCTGCTGAACCAATCCCGAATAGTGCTTGCGAACCGTGTGCTTTGTCTCGTCACGGAACTCGGTGTAGTCGACACCGTTCCAAGGGCGAACATTGCCATCGATATTGCCTTGCCGCAATTGAGGCGTATGACCCGGCACTTCGGGAGCGGCCTCTGGAATCTTCGACTCGTCGATGCCCTCAAGGAATCGCTCATCGGGGTCGTACGGGCAGTGTGGACCTGTGAATCCAACCATCATTGCGAACGGCTGATCGGCTCCGTAGTCGTCAATAAATTTCACAGCCTCAGAACCAACAAACCTGTCTCAAGAATGCTCCCACGGAATGTCCTGAAGAACAGCGCCCTTGTTCTCGTGGTAGCCGTCCATCTCGTTGCCATGCAGCTTCTTCAAACCGTGACGCTTTAGGTAGTGATAATAGTCGTCACGAACTTCCAACCAGCGCTTGTCTTCGCAAATAACCCGGTACTGGAATCCACGTCGCTCGTCCCACGGATAGAAATGCATCTTCCCGATGCCGGCGGTGTAGTAGCCGTTCTCTCAAAGAATTTCAGGCCAAGTTCTCAAGCCTGCATCTCGCCAATCGGCACGAAGGTTGTGCAAGTTTCCGGTCACACCGTTCCGCATAGCGTTCATGCCAGTCAGCAAAGCCGTGCGGGCTGGAACACAAATTGGCGATGCTGAGAACGAGTTTGTGTATCGCACACCGTTCTCGGCAATCGAATCTATATTCGGAGTCTTCAACCAGTCGGCACCATTGGCACCCGCGAAATCGGCCCTAAATTGATCAGGGAACAAGAAAACGATATTTGGTCGTTTTGAATCTGCAGGCAAGGTAACTCTCCGATAGTGCGGCAGAATCGCACCGTTCGTTTGGGTGCAATTAGAATTCACTAGTAACTGCCGGAAGACTAAGCCAGTATTCGACCGGTATCAATGCCGATACGCGTGAGAGATCGTAACCTTGTGACCGTGAGTACCGAATCATTAACTTCCAACCAGCCAGAAAAAGCTCCCGCCAAGCTCGTCTCACTGGGTCGATCTAATCTCAAAGTCAGCCCAGTCGGAACAGGCACCTGGCAATGGGGTGGAGCCTTTTATTGGGGATACGGACGGTCGTATACCGATGAAGATCTCGCTCAAGCCTATTCGGCGAGCATAAATCACGGAATCAACTGGTTCGATACAGCCGAAATATATGGTCGGGGTCGCTCGGAACGAATCATCGCCAAGCTTCGTGATAGCTCAAACAACTCACTAAGCCCAACGTCGCCTCAGCCTCTCGTAGCAACAAAATTCTTTCCGTATCCGTGGCGATGGCACCGCACTTCACTCCGCCGGGCATTAAAAGCCAGCCTAAAGCGACTCAACTGCGAAACGATCGACCTCTACCAAATTCACTTCCCGTTTCGACCTCGAAGCTTTGAATACTGGGTCAATGCACTAGCCGATGCCGCCCAAGACGGGCTAATCAAAGCCGTAGGCGTATCGAATTTCTCCGCCGACCAAACTAAGCGTGCTCACGAACTACTTGATCGTCGAGGCGTCGTTTTAGCCTCGAATCAAGTCGGCTACAGCCTGTTGAATCGAGTAGTCGAATCCAACGGCGTGCTCGAAGCGTGTAGCGAACTAGATGTTTCAGTAATCTCGTACGGACCACTGGCCGAAGGATTACTCACTGGAAAGTACCGCATCGACAATCCACCGCCGCGACTTCGTAGGTGGCGATGGGCACAAAAACGGCTCAAATTATTACCGCCGTTAATTGCTCTAATGAGCGATATTTCCAGCGCTCACAACGTGTCGGTTTCGCAGGTCGCACTTAATTGGCTCATTCAGCAGAAAACGTTGCCTATACCCGGCGCTAAATCTGCAATGCAGGCAACCGACAACGCATCATCCATGACATGGAAGCTATCGAACGACGAGCTAGAAGCGTTAAACACCGCGACCGATCAGTACACCGTCGGCAGCAAACGCCGACTCTTCTAATCGATCGGCAGTTGGCTACGCAGGTTCTTCTGAGGTTTCTGAAGCCGTAGGAATAAATGAACTGAGCTTCTCGTTCAACGATTCAGGATCGTTCGAGGCAATAAACCAAGTTACGGTTTTGCCTTCACCTGAAGCATCGGCTTTGTGAATATCAATCTCAATACCGGTTTTCACACCGAGGACGCTCCATATTTTTGCAATGCTGCGCATGTTCGGCCTTGTTTGAACCGCGGCACGAGTCATTCTCGATTTAGGATCGGCGATCCGAACGGCCTTGATGTCTGATATCTCAACTTCCGAGCCCTTCATTCCAAGACGTATATCGAGCTTCTCACTCGAAACACGCAAGCTCATGGCGAGGTAATTCAGCATCACAAACATCGTCATAAGCGAACTGATGCCGAACGCCCCATAAAACGCCATAGCACCGCTTCCGGATACAACCGGTTCGCCTATCAGCCCCTTCACGGCAACACCTGTCAGTGCTCCAGCTGTTACACCGAGCAGAAGTCCCAAAAATCCGAACATGCGACCCGAGGCTTTTACCTGTTGGAAGTAACTATTCTGTTTGTCAGTCATATATCAATTTACTCAATCACACTTAGTTGCCCGAAACAGCGCAAATACCGTAGCGATATCTGAAACAAATCGCCATTCCTCTATCATGCACTGAGTGTTTCAACCATTGGAACTATTTGGGATGGTATTAATCTCGAAAAACGCGCCAGAAACGATGACTACGCCCAAATAGAAGTTATCGACGAAGGCCCAGGCATCGACTCAGAAGAATCCTAAACAGTATTCGATCCGTTCTACCGAATCGATAACGAAGCTGCCAAATTAGTGCCCGGCACAGGACTAGGGCTTTATGTTGCTAGAACCATCGTCAGGCAACACGGAGGCGAAGTTGCGATTGCCTCAAACTCCAATGGAACGACGTTCAGAGTCACCATTCCGTTTGAAAATAACTACGACGCCTCAATCTAGCCGGAAGTAGTTATCGTCTCAGATTAGCTGTGAGGAATGACTGGCAACACTAGATGTGATGGCCGTTCCGAAGAATGAAAAATGGTCTGCTGCGCAACACGAAGCTCCGCATCCGACCAATAATCCTTGCCAGTGTTGTGATTACGATCAAAGTTCGGAAAATCTGAACTCGAAACGTACAAACGCAACTTCTGACCCGGCTTAAACATGCAACCGATCGGGTTCAGCTTAATCGTGTACTCGGCAATCTCGTCACGCTCCAACAAAGTCGGATTTTCGTAACCGTTTCGATATTGAGCACGCATGATTCCGTACGTCAGGTTCACCGGCAATCCGTCTTCGTACACAACCGCAAGCTTGGCAGTCCAATCAGTGTCCGGGCCGTCTGTCTTAGCCCACAGCTTCAACGAAACAGGGCCAGTAACTTCAATCTCCGAATCGAACACTGGAAAGTCGTAAACCAGTACGTCTTCACGATGATCGTGAGGCGACTGATCTACCGGTGCAGCCTGCGAATCGGCACGCATCAGGCTCATTACCGGATCACGTGGATCGTAGCTGTACTCATCAGTTTCCTTCTCGTCACCCGATGGCTTATCAAGCGAAAGCGAGCCATCACCGCCGACAGTATTCGCGCTGCCTTGAGAATGAAGATAAAAATTGGTGTACTCAGTTCGAGCCAACGGCCACTCGTTCTCACCACGCCATTTATCTTCGCCCAATACCCACATCTGAACCGGAGCCTCTGCACCAAGCCCATTGTCCACGCCCTTCAGATCGTAGTCATACCAGCGAGCAATCAAATCGGCGTACGTCGTCGCAGCGTCAGCCCCGTAATCAACCGGACCTATCTTGCCCGTGTATTGAGTAGCATCGTGCCCCCAAGGACCAATGATCAGCCGGTGCTGTGAACTGAGCTCTTCAGGGCCGTTAGTTGTTATTCCCTCGAAGTGATCTACCGTCCCGATCAAACGATCCCACCAACCAGTTATCTGATAAATCGGTGTCTGAATCTTCGGGTGAATATCTCCAAAATGTTGAAACTCTCCGTTTTGCTCACGGTGATACTGCTGCAATTGCGGATCTAGTTCGGAAAATACCTGAC
>Ga0302134_10000146_pt1 | contig 26023 bp, 20 predicted proteins | sample CB9_SCM_MG_FD_203123 | JGI IMG/M metagenome (GOLD analysis project Ga0302134, IMG submission 203123) | Marine microbial communities from Western Arctic Ocean, Canada - CB9_SCM | ecosystem: Environmental > Aquatic > Marine > Oceanic | place: Canada: Western Arctic Ocean | collected 2017-09-19
ACCGGTCTGCGGGTGGGTTCGTCTATATCTCGGATCGCATCAAGGACGTGGTGATCTCAGGTGGCGAGAATATCTATCCCGCCGAACTCGAGGTGGTCCTCGGCGAACACCCTGCAATTTGTGAAGTTGCGGTGATTGGCGTGAAGGACGACCGTTGGGGCGAAGTACCAGTCGCTGTCGTCGTTCTTAGTGATGGTGCCACGCTCGAGCTAGCCGACTTGAGCGAATGGTGCGAAGGTCGACTCGCCAGATTCAAACAACCCCAAGGGTTGTACGTTGTCGATGAACTCCCACGCACCGCCCTGGGAAAGGTGAAGAAGCACGAGTTACGAGGTGCCAGCCAGTAGACCCACGCGTTGCATACGGGCACGACATGTTCGAAATTCTTAGGAATGCCATGGTGACGAGCTCGGCTGCAATCAACCAATGGGTATGGGCCAGTCGTGTTGCTAGGACTCTCGTTCGAGAGCAGCAATGAAGGCTGTTAGCTCGTCCTGGTCGACAGCGATTGTTTCGGATGCTGCAGGGAACCCGCCCGTCCTTACGTCCTGTCGGAACAAGTGCAGAGCTTCTACCCGTGTCGCCCGGGCCTTGGCGTACAGCGTTGCCAGGTCACCGTAGGCACGAGCATGGCGAGGCTTGCGACTGGTCTCGCCGCAGATGTCGCTCATGAACAAGAACATGACGTCAGCTTCCGCGCCAGACCCGAGTGAGATGGTCGTCAAACCAGTTCGTTGGTTAATAGCTGACATAACCTCTGCAGGGATCAACTCGCACTCGACGGCAAAGGCACCGGCGTCTTCCAGCTGACGAAACTTGTGCCAAAGATCAAGTGCCTCGTCGGCTGTCTTGCCGACGCCGCGGATCCCGCCGTACAAGGTTGACTTTTTCGGCACGAAACCCAGATGGCCCATGACGGGGATGTCCTCGGCCGCAAGGCGTTCAACACATTCCAGGCGTCGGGCCGTGATCACAGCGTCTGCGCCGGCAGTCAGTGATTCAAGAGCGACGCCCAGGATCTCGTCAACCGTGACCGCCCCGGCGAAGTCGATCGCTGAGGTCACGAACAACCGGCTCGAACCCTTGCGTACCGCAGGTACAAAGTCGGACATACAGACCACCATCTCGACACCGGCCTTTTCCGCAGCCTCGGCCTCTTCTGCTGTAGATGCGGTGACCTGGGCTATGTGCGAATCCTGGTTCTTTAGTGCTCGCAGGGATGCCACCGTCACTGTCCGATCGGCTTCACGACCGCTGTAGTCCAGTATCCGAGTCATCACGTTTCTCCTGCTGGGTGGAAGTGTCTTCAGAAGTTAGCCCTCCTGGTTTGGATCTCTAGCACTACCACCCAAAGCGCTTTGAAAATACCCATTTCTGGAATGGGAATGGATAGACGGTTCGGTGATCGAAAGTTTCCTGGCTCTTTGGTGCAAAATCCACATGGGCGTTCAAGGTGATGCCAAGTCCGAGCTGCACTGTGCGGGTGGCGGACTCTAGACGGGGACTTCCGACATAAATCGGAGGGTGTGGCTGCCGCACCGGGCGCGGCTCAATCGTCACGTCGCCGCGAGGCGGGCGAAACTTGCCGCTCACGCTCTTTTCAACCTAGTGCGTTGTGTGACTTCGCTGGCTAGGAGAACTCATCCTGGTGGTTGCGGCGGGGGTAGTCACGCAGCGCCCCATGTGTCGGTGACTCGGTATCCAAGTGGCCATGGGTCGGTCGGGTCGAGCTCGAAACTGAAGCGGCCCGTGCGCCACGCTGTGCCGGAGATCAGCGGGACGATGGCGGCTAGCTTGCCGACAGTGGTGGTCGACTCGATCTGGCCTACGAACTCGCTATCGATCACCGAGCGCATGTGGAGCTGGTCGCCCACGTTCATGACACCCTGGGCATGCAGCAGTGCCATGCGAGCCGATACCCCGGTGCCTGTTGGTGAACGGTCGAGCTTGCCCGGTTCGACAACCACGGTGTTGCGCATGTGGAGCTCATTGCCCAAGCGTTCGAGCGGCCCGGCGATTTGGCTGAAGGAGAAGTGCTTCCAGTCCGTGGTGGGATGCGAGAACGTCAGTTGTTCATTTGCCGACGCAATGAGCTGCATGCCGAGTGTGGCGAGCTGTCGACCATTGGCGGGGGTGATGTCCATATCGAGGTCGGCCGCATCGACCATGACGAAGCTGTCGCCGCCAAAGGCAGTGTCGACGCGTACGTCGCCGATACCCGGGAGTGCAAGCATCACGTCTTGTTCGACAACGAAGGCCGGGACGTTGCGCACAGTCACGCGTTCGACCTTGCCATTCGCGCATGTTGCTGTTGCTTCGACCAGGCCGCCGGGCGCTTCGAGCACGATTGTTGTGGTCGGTTCCGTCATTGGAATGATCCCGGTCTCGAGCACAACAGTTGCCACACAGATGCTGTTGGAGCCCGACATAGGCGGCGAGTGCATGGGTTCCATGATGATGAACCCAATGTCGGCCAGCGGGTCGATGGCAGGAACGAGCAGGTTTACGTGTTTGAACACGCCGCCGCGTGGTTCGTTGAGCACATGGTTCCGAAGCCGCTGATCGGCGTCGATCCAGCAACGCTGTTCCCAAATTGTGTCGCCGGGTGGTGGCTCGACGCCCGCGACAATGACATCGCCAACTTCACCTTCGGCATGACAGCCAATGATCTCGATCGGCCCATTGACGAATGGTAAGGAATCACCCATCGGGTCACGGTATCTCACTGCTCAGTAACGAATCCCCGCGGGCTACCCGACGTCGCGGCCAGCCTATAATCCTGCTCGCTAGATTTTCTCGCGGCTACCTCAGGGGCAAGAGGTCCCATCAACGACCCACCGGCCTGCGTTACCTGCAGGTGAAGAACTCGCAGCAAAAGTTGGGCAACTGTCTCAAGTTGTTTCAGCTGCGCAACATGTCGGCGATCTCGGAGGCAGCTTCGATTGCTGACCGGTCGCTTTCGGCCACGACCTTGAGGTTGATCATGGAGCATCCTGCGTCTAGGTAAGGGCGAAGTGAATCGGCCACCTGGGCAGCGGTTCCGTAGGGCGTGTACTTCTCGAAAGCGGCGAACGGAACCTTATAGAACGACTCCATTTCGGCCGCCACCAGGTTGCGTGCCTTTTCGGTTGTCGCAGCGACTCCGACCCATGGTTGGTAGCCGTGCTGCCAGTCGACTTCGCCGCGGCCGAGCGCCTCGGCTTCTTCAGCAATGATGCCGACGGCCTCGCCAAACCGGCGGGCTGAGCACCACGTTCCGACCCACCCATCGCCATATCGGGCGGTCCGAGTCAGAGCGGCGTTTGACCGGCCGCCAATAATGATTGGCGTGTTCGAAGGAATCGCAGGCTTGATACGCGCCTGATCAAGCTCGAAAAATTCGCCTGAAAAGTCGATGGCGTCACCGCTCATAAGTCCACGAATGATTTCGAGTGATTCGTTTGTGCGCCGGCCTCGAGTGCTTGGATCGACGCCGCACACTTCGATCTCGTGTCGGTCTTCGCCGCCGACACCGACACCAAGGGTGAACCGGCCCGGTGCGATCTGGGACATGGTTGCAAGCTGGCGAGCAACCGGCAACGGATGGCGCAACGCCAGCAAGTACACGCTGATCATGACTCGTATCGATGGGTGCAACTGTGACAAGGCGGCAATCTCGACGAATCCGTCTGTGCCAGAGCCATCACGGAATGACACGTGATCAGCCATGTACACCTGGTCGATACCGGCATCGTCCAGTTGCTGAAGGATTTGACGCTTGGCTTCGAAGGACTCGTTCCACAAGTTTGTCGGCGTGGCGAAGCCGATCGTCAAACTCATGCGGACTGCTCGTTGATTTGAGGCACGTAATACGGTACATAGCTATGACCACCTTGGACGTACTTCTCCAGCAAGCAGTTGCTGCTCATCCAGACAGTGAAGCGCTTGTCGACGCGCCGAACCGAGCATCGTTTTTCACCGGTGAGCCGCAGCGCTTGACCTGGGGTGATCTCGACAATGCGGTCAACGGCGTGGCGTCTGCCCTGCAAGCTGGCGGCGTGAATGCCGGCGATGCGGTCGCGATCCAGCTACCAAACGCGGTCGAGTTGCCGATATCTCTTATGGCGTGTTTTCGCATCGGTGCGGTCGCCACGCCGTTTCCGATTCAGCACCGAGAACACGAGCTACGTCATGGCCTCGGGACTTCGGGCGCCCGCCATTTGATTACGGCGGCTCGTCCAGATCGCGATGATCTCCTCGTTGCATCGATGGGTGTGCTGGCTGAGTTCGACGCTGCCATGTTCACCTTTGGTACCACCACGATCGACGGTGCAACGGTGCTGGCGCTGCCCGACGGCCCAGCTTCGGTGCCTACTGGACATATCGCTCACCCCAGTGATGTGGCGACGATCTGTTGGACCTCGGGTACGACCGGTACGCCAAAGGGTGTGCCCCGAGCCCACAGTATGTGGCTTGCTAGCTCGGACTCGCAGGTGACCGAATTGGAACTCACTGCTGATGAACGAATCCTGTGTCCGTTCCCGGTCGTGAACATGGCCGGTATCGGCGGCATGCTCGTGCCCTGGTTGCAGACCGGTAGCGCACTGTTTCTGCACCATCCGATCGATCTGCCCGTGTTTCTCGGGCAGATCAGTAGTGAGGCCATCAGCTATACCGTCGCTCCTCCGCCGCTACTGAACATGCTGTTGCGCAACGAAGCCATGCTCGACTCTGTCGACATGTCACACATACGCAAGATCAGTTCCGGGTCGGCGCCGCTCGCCCCGTGGATGGTCGAGGGCTGGCAAGAGCGTGGCATCGAGATCGTGAACGTGTTTGGCTCGAACGAGGGCGCTGCCATGCTGTCGACTATGGCCACCGTGCCTGATCCGGCCGAGCGCGCCCGCTTCTTCCCTGCGCCTCAGAGGCTGGGTATCGAAGCGCGGCTCATGGATCTTGAAACGGGTGAGGAGATCACCGAGTCGGGTCGACAAGGTGAACTCCGATTCGGTGGACCAACGATTTTCAATGGCTACCTGCAGTCAGACGGAAGCGAATTCGACGAGCATGGTTATTACCGCACTGGTGACATCTTCGAGATCGCTGATAGCAAAGGCCCTCGCCGTCTCTATCAATTCGTGGATCGCGCCAAAGACATCATCATCCGTGGTGGTATGAACGTTTCGGCTGCCGAGATAGAGGCCCTCATATCGGCCCACGAAGCTGTGGCCGAGTGTGCGGTTGTTGCCTACCCCGATGATGATCTTGGCGAGCGGGTCGGCGTGTTTGTTGTTGCCGCGCCAGACACCGAACCTACGCTCGAGGTAGTGGTTGACCATCTGCGGGCGCAAAAGATCGCTAGCTACAAACTCCCTGAACGACTCGAAACCATCGACGCGCTGCCTCGCAACCCCGTCGGCAAAGTCGTAAAGGTCGACCTCCGCGCCCGCTGGCAGTAGTGCCGCTCGCCTTCAGACGCTTCAAGGATCGCGCAGCGTTCCAGCATTCGCCGGATCAGCCATTGCAAGTGGCACAAGGCTCGACACCTGCATGTGGGGCGCTTCTTTAGCGACTGATCACTGCTTCGGCTTCGGCGATCAGGTCGGCCATGACTTCGGCGACAGGACGGATCTTGGTGGCGTAGCCGATGCCTTGGCCGGCGCCTGAATGCAGTAGCGCCTCGACCTGGTGCTCATCGATTGCGCCAAGTAGGTCGCCCACGAGCACATCTTGATACGGCATTTTTAATGGTGCAGGGGCGTCGGCTGTTTCCCATTCGTCGCTCCACGACGATCGGATCTGGCGGAACGTTTTGCCGGACTCGCTACGAGTGATCACTGTGTCGGCCGATGACGCCGCAAGAAGCTTGTCGACCAGCGCCGGGGCCATGTGTGCGGTGTGTTCGGAAGTCGTCAGCCAAATAGTGCCAGCCCAAACAGCTTGGGCACCGAGCGCCAGTGATGCCGCCACGTGTCGGCCGGTGGCGACACCACCCGCCGCCAGCACCGGGAGTCCGCCGCAGGCATCCACGATCTGGGGGACCAGACTGAAGGTGCCGATGGTGCCAGTGTGAGCACCGGCTTCGGCCCCCTGGGCGACGACCATGTCCACACCGGAGGCCAACGTCCTTCGCACATGACGAGGGCTACCAATCAGAGCGGCAGTCGTCTTGCCAAGTTCGTTGGCCTTTTCGACGGCAGGGCGGGGGGCACCGATACCGCACGCAAATAGGTCGACGCTCGATGCCATGACGGCTTCGAGTTGTGCTTCTTCGATTTCCTTTGACCGGATGAAACGAGTTCGCATGCCAGGCCCACTCGGTTCAGGCACTTGGTACTTGTCGACGATGCCTTTGACGAAGTTGCGGTGTTCGTCGGGGATGTGAGCCTCGATGGCTTCGCGGCTGTTGTGCTCAGGCATGCCATCGGGCAAAACCAGGTCGACACCGAAAGGCTTGTCGCCGACCAACCGCCGGATCTCGGCCAGTTCATCATCGATCTCATGGGGAAACCGGCGGGTTGCGCCGTAGACGCCGAGCCCTCCAGCGTTCGTGATTGCAGCGACGGTGGCAACATCGTGGGCGAAGCCAAAGATCGGATGTTCGATTCCGAAGCGTCGGCACAACTCAGTGGTCAGAATCCCCATGGGATATGTTTAGCCGATACCGGCACTTGCGATGCCTACTTCAGATGATGGAGCAGCCGACCACCGCCAACCCCAGTATGGGTGCCATCGCGCAACGCGACCTTGCCATTGACGACGACCAAATCGATGCCCGTTGCCTCTTGTTGGGGGTTGTCGTAGGTCGCTGTGTCCGCAATGGTCTCGGGGTCGAACAAGACCAGGTCGGCGATCTGGCCATCGACGATCCGCCCCCGGTCAACGAATCCGAACCGGTCACACGAAAGACTGGTCATGCGCCGCACGGCCTCGGGCAAGTCGAGGACGCCCTGCTCGCGCACGTAGTGACCAAGCACTTTGGGGAAAGTGCCGAACAGCCGTGGGTGAGGCTGGCCCCGCAGATCAGGGATGCCATCAGAGCCAATCATCATCAATGGGTGACGCAGGTTTTCTTCGATGTCTGCGTTGTCGATGATGAACTGGATACACAATGTGCGGTCGCCCTCAGGTGCGCTGATGACATCGTGGATGAGTTGTGTGACGGCCATGCCAAGGTCGGCGGCGACGTCGACTGCCATACGACCCTCGTACTCTCGGAATGCAGGACAGCTTGCGAATCGAATAACTTCGGCTAGCTCTGGGTCGATGTTGGCCAGATTGAAGTACTGGGCCATTGGCCCGCTTCCAGCGGTGTAAGGATAGACGTCGAGTGTGATGTCGGCACCCTTCGCGTTGGCCTGATCGACCTTGGCGAGCGACAAGCCGATCTTGCCCCAATTGCGCCGCCCAGCCGACTTGTGATGTGAGATCTGCACAGGCAGATCAGCAGCGGTGCCGACCTGGATTGCCTCGTCTACGGCTTGGAGCAGTCGGTCGCCTTCGTTACGCATATGGGTGGCGTAGATTCCACCCGCCTCGGCTGACTGCTTGGCCAGCTCGATAATTTCGTCGGTCTCGCAATACCGGCCGGGCTCATAGACCAGACCGGTGGAAAATCCGCACGCTCCTTGGTCCATTGCTGCCCGGACGTAGCTTCGCATCTCGTCGAGTTCGGTATCCGACGGCACTCGGCGCTCGAGGCCCATAACCAGCGAACGGGTTGTGTTGTGGCCAACGAGGGCCATGGCGTTCACTGCCGGGTTGGCTTTGGTGACGGAGGCTCGAAACCCATCTAGATCGGTCCATGTTGGGGTGACGCCGATCAGGCCGCTCTTGTCGCTCTCGCCAGGTACGGCGGGGATGGCGCTGAAGCCGCAGTTGCCGATGACCAAACTGGTACAGCCCTGACTCAACTTGAACTCCATACCTGGATGACGCAGCAGCGCTCCATCGTCGTGGGTATGCACGTCGACAAACCCAGGTGCGAGGGTTCGGCCACCTGCATCTATCTCGGTCGGTGCTGAGTCGGAGATAGATCCAACGGCGGTAATTCGGTCACCGGTGATGGCGACGTCGGCTTCGACTGCTGCCGCGCCGGTCCCGTCGAGCACCGACGCATTACGAATGATGAGATCAGCCATGGTTGAACAGTAGGTCACCCACGTAGCCGGGTCCTTCTGGCGTGGAAGCCTCCCGGCCGCCAGAATGGGGTGATGAGCAGCATCGCCGGTCAGACGTGGGACATTGTGGTGGTCGGAGCCGGCGCAGCTGGGGCAGCCATCGCGGCTCGGGCGAGTGAGGATCCACAGCGCTCGGTGCTACTGCTGGACGCGGGCCCGGACTATCCGCTCGCAACTAACTTGCCGACAGATCTTCACAACGGGCACGACAACAGTTATGTCGACCACGACTGGGGTCTCAGCTACAACCCGCTTGACGATCGGTCAGACCGTTTCCCACGGGGCCGGGTCACGGGTGGGTCAACGGCTGTGAACACGACGATCGCGTTGCGGGGCATTCCAGCGGACTACGACGGGTGGGCCCAGTTGGGCAACCCTGCGTGGGGGTGGGATCAGGTCTTGCCGGTGTTTAATCGGTTGGAACGAGATTTGGATTATGGCGCTGAGCCATATCACGGTGACGCTGGCCCGATCTCGATTCGCCGCTGGACCGAAGATGAGTTGGTGCCAACACAAGCTGCCTTTATCGAGGCGGCACTCGAACATGGTTTCCCGGCAAGCGCTGATGTAAATGCACCCGATGCAGTGGGTGTGGGCCCAATGGCCATGAACAAGCTTGGGCGCCTTCGCATCTCAACTGCGATCGGGTACCTCGCATCTGCGCGCTACCGCGACAACCTGACAATCCGACCTGACACGTTGGTCAACCGCGTGTTGGTTGAAGACGGACAAGCGGTAGGTATCGAAACCGGTGCTGGCGATCACATCGCCGCCAGGCTCGTCGTGATCTCATCCGGAGCGGTTCATACTCCTGGTGTTCTCATCCGGTCAGGGATTGGTAGCGCCGACGAGTTGGCCTCGTTAGGGGTTGAACCAGTTGCCACGATGGAGGGCGTCGGCGCAAACCTGTCAGATCATCCTGCGCTGGCCATTGTTATGTCACCCAAGTTTCCCGAGTTTTGCGCCCCGGACCTGCCACTCGTCCAGACCATTTGTCGTTACACCAGCGAAGGAAGTAACACGCCGCTCGACGTCAACATTGAGCTGATGACCCGCACCGGTAGTCGTAGCGGTGAACCCATGTTCATGCTCGCGCCAAGTCTGGAACAGGTCGATGGGCGCGGTGCTGTCCGTCAGACGTCGCTTGCACCCGACTCGATGCCCTCGATTCAGCCTCACTTCGGCGAGAACGAACGCGATGTTGCCCGCCATGTGCGGGCGCTCCAAGATGCGTTTGCTCTAACCAGACTGGCGCCACTGCGCGAGTTCATTGACCAGGTTCACTTCCCTGATCCATCGCGCAGTAGCCGTGCAGACCTGGCGCAGGTCGCCCGCCGGGTATCGGCATCGGGGTACCACCCATGCGGCACAGCCAAGATGGGGCCGGTTGAGGATCCTCTCGCTGTGGTCGACCAGTTTGGGCGATGCCATGGCGTGGATCAGTTGGTGGTTGCCGACGCGTCCATCATGCCAACCGTCCCCCGGGCAAATATCAACCTGAGCACCATCATGATTGGCGAAATGGTTGGAGAGTGGCTGCGCACAGAACCGGCGCGGTACGGGTTATAGCAAGCGAAACTTGTTGCGGCTTGTTGCAACAATTGTGGCGGGTGCACTCTTCATGGTCGCTAGTTGCTGCACCGTCGGTTCTTTACAGACGTCGTGGCGGGTGGAGAGCCGATAGCAACAGATCTCCACCCACACGCCGGCGTTATACCCGTTCGATAATGATGGCGGGAGCCATGCCGCCACCGGCGCACATGGTGATGAGTCCGAATTGTCCGTCGCTTCGTTCGAGCTCGTCCAGTGCGGTGCCAATCAAGATGGCGCCAGTTGCCCCGATGGGGTGGCCGAGTGCCATGGCCCCACCATTGACGTTCACCTTGTCGCGATCAAGGTTGAGATCGCGCTGGAACTTTTCGGAGACAACAGCGAAGGCCTCGTTGATCTCGAAGATGTCGATGTCGTCGACCGTTAGACCAGCTCGTGCGAGCACTTTCAGCGCAGCGGGAACCGGGGCATTCAACATGAGAGTTGGGTCATCGCCCATATTGGCGGTAGCCACAATACGGGCCCGAGGTTTTAGTCCGTGGGCCTTGGCGTAGTCGGCGCTGGCCATCAAGATGGCGGCGGCACCGTCGACCACACCGGAACTATTACCGGCATGGTGCATGTGTTCGATTTCAAGGTCAGGGAACTTCTGCGCCATGAGTTCGCGGAAGGTGGGGTTGTCTTCGTGCCGGTAGTCGGCAACGGCCGGAAAGCTGGGCTTGAGCGCAGCGAGTGATTCGGCCGTGGTCCCGGGGCGAGGAAACTCTTCGCGGTCGAGCGCAACGGTTCCGTCGTGGTTGTAAACGGTGATCAGGCTCTTGTCGAAGCGGCCCTCTGCGATCGCCCGTGCTGCACGGGCCTGTGACTCCGCAGCGTGGGCATCGAGTGCGGTGCGAGGGATTCCTTCGAGCGTGGCGATGGCATCGGCGCATACGCCTTGATGCGGCTGCGGGTGGAGGTCGCGCAGGTGGAGGTTGTTTGCACCCATTGGGAGCAAACCCTTCTTTGGCAGTGACATCATCTCAGTGCCACCGCCGATTGACAGGTCCTCCATGCCAGCCATGATCCCGTGGCCGGCCAAAGTGGTAGCCGTGATGCCGGATCCACAGAAGCGGTCCAGTGTGACGCCGCTGGCCTTGACGTCGTAACCAGCGTCGAGTGCGGCCATACGTCCCAGGTCTCCGGACTGCTCGCTGACCTGTGAGCTAGTACCCCAGACGATGTCATCGACGTCAGATGTTTCGAATCCGTTCCGGTCAACGAGGGCCTTCAGGACGGTGGCGCCTAGATGCTGCGGGTGCAGATGCGACAGGCCGCCCTTACCTTGTTTGCCAATGCCTCGCGGGGTGCGAACAGCGTCGATGATAAATGCGTCAGCCATGGAAAGTCCTTGATCGGTGAGCTCTACCGAAACGATACGTCGCTTCGCACCGCGTAACCGAACCAGCGTTGCGGATTGGACGAGAAAGCAATGGCATTGCATGGCATCAGTCGGGGGCCCGACCCGATGTTTGGGTGCACACCGGGGCGGACGATGACCGACTGCTGGCTCTCAAGACGATGCCTGCATATGGCCTGTTCGGCTGTTAAGCAGTTGCCAGTCCTGTCGCCCCGATGCAGCCGAGCCATACGCGAGCGCTACTGCTGGACGAGTTCCTCGAGAACAACGGCCACGCCATAGTCGGTGTTGCTCAGCGTGACTTCGTCGGCGATGGCGAGCGCCGCAGCGGTTGCGTTTGCCATTGCGATGCCGCGGCCAGCCCACGCCAGCATTGACAGGTCATTGTTGTTGTCGCCAAAGGCCACGACATCGGTTGGATCGATACCCAACTTTTCACACAGCCGAGCGGCCCCTAACGCCTTATCACCGCCATGTGGTGTGAGTTCGACGAACGACGTGCCTGAAGTGGTGACATGGGTGCCATCGGGAACCAATAACGAGGCCGCTTTGATTAGGTCAGACGACTCGAGCGTCGGATGGCTGACGAAAATTTTGCCGACGTTGTCCGGTGCCCATGACGCGGTGTTTTGGCGCGGGCCGCCATCGAACGCTCTGGGGAAAACAGCACGAAACCCAGCGTCAAAGCTGAAACCTATGTCGTGTTCGAAGCCGAAACCGATGCCATCGATCTGTTGTGGTAATTCGGCTATCATCGTGCGCACGTCGTGTTCGCTGAATAGCAGCCGTTCCTCGAGAGTCCGGCTGGATAGTTCCATGCGATGGCCGCCGTTGGAGCCGATGAACCAGTGGGCGTTCGTCCCGCTGTCGAGTACACGGTCAGCACCGCTGAAGTGGCTTCGGCCCGTGACAGCAGCGAAGATGTACCCAGCGTCAACCGCAGCGTTGACGGCAGCAACCGTGCGAGGTTCGGGAACGCTGTTCGGTCCAAATAAGGTGCCGTCAAGGTCAGAAGCGATCAGTCGTTGTCCCACTGCGTTGTGTCTAGCAGCGACGGCTTCCGGTTGTGCTGCATAGGTGAGTCAAGCGTTACCGCACGACGGGTTCGTGGGAGCGCGTCTTTCACTGCAGCGACTCATCTCAACCCAGCACCTACCAGCAGGCCGTAAGATCGAAGCGATGGTAGCCCCTGGGACTAAGGCTTCGATCGGGTACGCCAATTTTGGTACCTGGTACGACGAACACCGAACGCGAGTTCTTGATCCAGCGCTGTCGCTGGCGATGGCCTCGTTGCAAGCTGCTCTTGACGATGCATTTTCAGATCGCGACCGAACGCGCATTCGTCGTATCTCTGGTCGCGTCAAGTCGAAGCGTCGGGCATGGCGAAAGCTCAAGCGGCTGCTTCGTGAGGGCACGATTACATCGGTCGACGATGTTCCCACAGCGATGAGCGACCTCGTTGGGCTTCGTATCACATGCACGAATCTGCGAGATATTGAGATGGTTCAGGCGGCACTTGATGGGCTCCCCCAGGCGGGCAGCTCCGCAAGAGGATTGCGCTTCGACCCGGCATCGGAGCGCGACTATGTGCTTGAGCCGAAGGAGTCCGGCTATCGGGGCTGGCACGTCAACCTCGAGGTCGGTATTGGACTCGAGGGCGTCGCCACGCCGGTAACGATCGAGCTACAGGTCCGAACACTGCTTCAGGACAGCTGGGGTGAGCTCACTCACGAGGACACCTACAGCAAGGATGGCGAACTCCCGCCGCTGGTCGAGGTGCTCAGTAAGCGCATGGCCGACCTATTTGCAACGCTGGACGATATTGCCGAAGACCTTCGCAGCGAGCTTGATCGCCTCGATCAAGCCGCCGTTGCGGAACCTGAATCGGCTGATCCATCCGCTCTCGATCTACAAAGCGAACAAGCGGCTGACGCTGCATCGGTCCTAATGGCTCGCTGGTCAGATCTTGATCGACCGGTCGACCTTGCAGCGCTTGCCTGGGAACTACAGGCTGAGTTCGGTGCGGAGATCAGCGATGGGTGGTTCGGCGCGACGAGTTTCAAACGGTTCTTGTTGCAGTCGATTCCCGAAGCAGATATCAGTACTGGACGACAGACATACTTGCTTCCGGCACAACACGAGGCTGCGGTTGAGCCGACGGTCGCCGTCGAGGCAGAAAACGGCATCCTGACAAACGATGTTCCCGGTGGTGCCCGAGCGTTACGCCGCGTCGATGCCGGTTTCCCGCTGCTCGAAACAAAACGTTGGGAGTCCCTCTTCTATCAACTCGCCGAAGCATGGCGTCGAATTGGAAAGCTCGAGCCCAACCCTCGCTCGGTGAATCGTCTGACGCGCTCAGCACGCGACCGTTCGCGCTCAGCTGGCGACACGGTGTCGCGCCGACATCTCGACTACGTCGTCAAGTCGCTCCTCACCGCCGAGAGCGACGGACACCCACTCGATGCAGCGGGTATCGCTCAGAATTTTGCCGACTTGACCCTGCAACGCATGGCAGACCTGCGGGTCATCGGCGAACGCGACCATAAACAGCGAGCCCAAATCCAACGTTGGTTAGGCACCGGCTCCGAACCCACCTGAGCAGCTAACTACCGACACCATCGAGGAGCGTAGACCCCGCTGGTTCCGGGCTGCTCATGGAACCTCATTGGATGTGAGCCGCGCCGCTAGCGTGCGGGCATGGCTCGTATTGCAGTTGTTGGTCCTGGTTCAGTCGGTGTTTTCTTTGCAGGCCATCTTGCTGCGGCTGGGCACGACGTGATCGCGTGCGCTCGACGGCCGTTTGATCGGTATGTCATCGAATCGGCCGAGTTCCCGCTCGATATCGAAGCAACGGTCGTGACAGATCCCGAAGATATTGAGTCGACTGTTGATTGGGTATTGGTCTGTGTGAAGGCACATCAAACAGAGGGCGCTGCCGGTTGGCTGGCAGCATTGTGCGATCAGAACACTCGGGTGCTGGTCGTCCAGAATGGCATCGAGCATCACCGGGTTGACCCATTCGTTAATGGCGCTCCTTCGATTCCCGCTGTTGTGTATTGCGGTGCTGAGCTCGTCGCACCCGGGCGCATTGAGCATTTGACTTCGGGGCGGTTGATCGTGCCTGCAGAACCCTTTGGGCAGGAACTCGTTGAGCTGTTCGCAGAATCGCAGGCCGAACTGCGTCCGTCCGGCAACTTCGCTACTCATCAGTGGCGCAAGCTGAGTATGAACATCATGGCGAACGGCCTAACAGCCTTGACACGTCGAAAGATGGGCGTTGTCACCGAGCCAGGTGTTAAGCCAATCGCCATTGCTCTGGTCCGTGAATGCTGGCAGTTAGCCCAAGCAGAAGGCGCCGATCTTGATCCCGGGAACGCCGAGGAGGCAGTCGAAACCCTCATGGCTAGTGGGGGAGATGGTGGCACGTCGATGTTTTACGACACGCTGGCCGGCCGCCCGACCGAACACGATGCCATTCATGGGGCAGCGCTGCGGTGTGCCGACCGGCTCGGTATTGACACGCCGACTATTCGGATCATCCATGGGCTGCTTGATGCCCGGGCGCCGACGAACTAGTTCACACCGATGGCTGAGTCGATCTGCCAGCTGATGAAGAGGATGAAGGCGGGTAAGGCAAGCGCAACAAGAATGTGGTTGACGCCGAGTCAGACAGTGCCCAGGGACCGGGTCGAGATCTTCGACGGGCGACGTGATGACATCTCATGGTTCTACTGAATGGTTTATGAGAGGCGTTGAGAGGCATGGTTGCTGCCCCCCGTGCCAAGATGGCTGCATGCTCGAACTAGTTGGATTCGGAACTGACCCTGACGCAGCGGCGGAGGCTGCGACCCGACTTGGGGGTATGGCGTACGTCAACCACCCAACCGAGCGCGACGGGCGGCCGTATTCAGCCATGATCCGGGCGGCGACCGACGATGTCGAAGCCGTGCGGTCAGTTAGCGACGTGGGCATGTATGTCTGCTTCAGCCGTGTGATCAAGGAGCCTGTCGAGGAGCCAACTGTCGAGCGCTCAATTGCCACCTTCGGGTTGGTCCGAAATTCTGCGATGACACACCGCCAGTGTGACGATCATTGGCGTGACACCCACGGACCACTAGCGCTGCAAATGCATCTGGCTATGTGCGATTACTCCCAATTAGCGGTGGTCGACACGATTCATGGCCAGCAGATTGATGGCATCGCCATGTGTGCGTTCAGTACGCGTAGTGACTTAAGCACCAAATTCTTCAACGATGACGACGCAAAAAGGGCGATTATCAAGGATGTCACCACGTTCAGCGATGCCGCTGGCTCACCGCCTCGGGTGGTGTTGCAACAGCTGATCTGACTAATTGTCCGCAGCTTTGGGTTGTTTAGCGGGGCGCAGCCTCAGAACGGGGTGTAGCGTGACAACCTCTAAAATGGGAATAGCTTCGTGAGAAAACACAAGACGAAACAGCATTTACCAAGGCCGCGTTTGACGACGCCGTGGATGCGGGTTGATGGTGTATTGGTGCCAGCGACTTGGGATGAAGCACTCGATCGTGTGGCCGAAGGTTTCACCGCTGCTCGAGAACAAGGGGCCGGTGGAGCGCACAGTTTTGGCATGTTCAGCTGCTCGAAGTCGACCAACGAGATGAACTACGCCGCCCAAAAATTCTCTCGGGTGGTGATGGAGTCGAACGACATCGACTCCTGCAATAGAACGTGACATGCTCCTTCGGTGGTCGGTCTGGCCACAGTTCTTGGAGCAGGTGGCGGCACGTCGTCGTATCAGGAAATCGAAGAGACCGACGTCATCTTGTTGTGGGGTTCGAACGCACGCGAGGCGCATCCGATCTTCTTCCACCATCTACTCAAGGGCATCGACAACGGCGCCACCATGTACGCCGTCGATCCACGACGCACGTCGTCGGCCAAGTTTGCCGATGTCTGGCTTGGCCTTGAAGTCGGCAGCGATGTCGCGTTGGCCAACACGGTGGCTCGAGAGATCATCGCTGCCGATCTACACAATAAGGACTTCGTTGCTCACTCAACCCGAGGTTTTGACCGGTTGAAGGAGGCGGTTGAGCCGTACACACTCGAGCGTGGCAGTGAACTAACCGGCGTGCCCGCCGAAGCCATCCGCGAGATGGCCCATGCCTACGCCACCGCCGAAACGGCGCAGATACTTTGGACCCTGGGCATCACCGAACATCACAACGCTGTCGACAACGTCCTGGCTCTTTGCAACCTTGCACTGCTGACGGGCCATGTTGGCTGTTGGGGCAGCGGGTTGGTGCCGTTGCGTGGCCAGAACAATGTGCAGGGCGGCGGCGACATGGGTTCGCTGCCAGACCAACTTCCTGGTTTCCAGAAGGTCAACGATGATGTTGCTCGTGCCAAGTTCGAGGCCGTTTATGGCGTCGAGTTGAACCCCAACCCTGGGATCCATCTCACGCTCATGTTCGAGGCAATGGAACGCGGCGAGATGAAAGCTGTCTACGTGATCGGTGAGAATCCAGCCGACAGCGAAGCCGACATCCACCACGCCCGCAAGATGCTCGAAGGCCTCGACTTGCTGGTTGTACAAGATATTTTCATGACTCGCACCGCTGAGATGGCCGATGTGGTTCTGCCTGCCGCGATTGGATGGGTCGAATCAAACGGCACAGTTACGTCCTCAGAGCGGCGAGTGCAGCGAGTCCGGGCCGCGGTCACGCCACCTGGCGAAGCTCGCGATGACATCCAGATCATCTTCGATATTGCCGCTCGTATGGGACATGACTGGGGCACGCCTGATGCAGAACAGCTCTGGGACGAGTTGCGAACCCTCTCACCGATGCACGCGGGCATGAGCTGGGATCGACTCGAATCTGAAGGCGGCTTGCAATGGCCGTGCCCTAACATGGATCACCCAGGTTCTCCGTTTTTGCATAGCTGGTTGTGGGCCGACGATCTCGAGGGCCGTGAGCCCGCACCCTTTAGTGCGCTTGTACACCAGGGTCCCAAGGAACAACTGTCCGAGAAGTTCCCGCTGCGTCTGACCACTGGACGGGCGCTCGATTCGTATAACACCGGTGTGCAATCCGGGGGCTACAACTCGCCGATCCGTTATGGCGATGCGCTTGATATGAACCCTGCCGACGCAACCAGCATGGGCATCCAAGACGGCGAAAAAGTGCAAGTCTCATCAGCGCGCGGAACGGTCGAAATGGCGGTGCGCTACCAACCCGATATCCCCGAGGGCCTGACCTTCACCACATTCCACTTTCCTGAGCTTGTCGACGTAAACGTCATGACCAGCGATGCCTGGGATAAGCGCTCCGGCACCGCTGAATTCAAAGCCGCATCAATTCGCGTCGACAAACTCAAAGAGGTTGCTTTATGAGCCGTTCCTCACTTCAGAACGGACGCGTACCAGGTGTACGTGTGTTGCAGTCAACAAGTGGGAACTAGAACTTTGACAGCGAGTGAAGCAAGCCAGGGGGAAATGACATGGCTGATCTGAAGTTCACCGATGCGGTTGCGTCGTCGGGCGAGCGGGCGGCTGTTGAAGCGGTCCTCGGTGATGAGCGTGCTCTTGTGTTTGAGCATCCTCGCCTGGTTCGTGGCGGCACCAGGCGCCGCCATCGGCTACGCCATATGTTGCTTCCGGCGTTGCACGCCTTGCAGAACGAGGCTGGTTGGATCAGCAAGGGTGGCCTCAACTATGTCTGCGAAGAGCTGCAGGTGCCCCCAGCCGAGGCGTATGGCGTAGCCAGCTTCTACGAGATGTTCCGTGTCGACGCTGCCCCGAACCATGACGGTCCCGTCACCCACGTATGTATTGATGGTCCCTGCCGAGCAGGATCGACAGAAGCCATTGCGACGGTTAAGGCTGCTGGCGGACATGTACATGAGAGCCCGTGTCTGGGGCAGTGTGAGCGTCCGACCGCAGTGTTCATTCAGGGCCGTCGCGGACCTGACATGGTTGCGGCCGATGCCGACCCATTTATTCGGCCGCAACAAGATGGCACGGGTCTTCGCCTGCTCCAACGTTTGGGTGTGGTGGATCCAAACAGTTTGGATAGCTACCGCGAACATGGCGGGTACGTCGCGTTGACCAAGGCAATCACTATGGGCCCCGATGCCGTTTTGGCCGAGCTGAGTGACTCTGGCTTGTCTGGCCGAGGCGGCGCTGCCTTCCCGACAGGCTTCAAATGGAGTGCAGTGCGCGATGCCGAAGGCGACACCAAGCACGTGGTGGCTAACTGTGATGAGAGTGAGCCGGGGACCTTCAAAGATCGCACCATCATGGAAAACGACCCATTTTCTCTGATCGAGGCCATGACCATCGCCGCTGTTACTACGGGCTCTGAGAATGGGTGGATTTATATTCGTGGCGAGTATCCACTTGCGACGGCGCGCATTGAGAATGCGATTGACCAGGCACGTTCTGCTGGCTTGCTCGGTGATGATGTTGCCGGATCGGACATGACCTTCGATATCGAAGTCCGCCGTGGTGCCGGTGCCTATATTTGTGGCGAAGAAACGGCGCTCTTTAACAGCATCGAAGGGTTCCGCGGTGAGCCTCGCAACAAGCCGCCGTTCCCGACAACGCACGGCCTGTTCAACCAGCCGACCGCTATCAATAATCCCGAGACCCTTCTGAACGTCTTGCCAATCGTGCTCGAAGGGGCTCAGGACTACCGCTGCATCGGCACCGAAGGCTCACCTGGCACTCGCCTCTTTTGTCTTTCGGGCGCAGTCAGTACGCCGGGTACCTATGAGATGCCGTTCGGCACGACGCTGCGGGAGTTGCTGACACTCGCTGGTGGCGTGACCGGCGAGCTGCAGGCGGTGTTGCTCGGCGGTGCTGCTGGGTCATTCGTGACAGCCGCTTCGCTCGATATGCCTCTCACGCTCGAAGACACGCGGGCTGCTGGCACGACGCTTGGCTCGGGCGTCGTCATGGTGTTCGACACGGCCACTGACTTGACCGACATGTGCACCCGTATTGCCGAGTTCTTTAAGAACGAATCGTGCGGGCAGTGTGTGCCGTGTCGTGTCGGTGCTGTTCGCCAACACGAGATGATGGTCGACCTGCGTTCGAAGAACGGCGTTGGCTTGGCTCCTGATAAGCGCCAGCTTCACGCCGATATGAACAGCGCGATGGCCGACGCGTCTATCTGCGGCCTGGGGCACACGGCAGGGTCCGCTGTGGCTTCGGCACTGGCACTTGGGCTCATTGGAGAATCCTCATGACCGGAACAATGAATCCATCTGAAGTTGGTGTCAGCATTCGTACGGTAACCATCAGTATTGATGATGTCGACGTGAAGGTTCCCGAAGGTGGCACCGTCCTCGACGGGTGTAAGGCAGCCGGCATCGATACGCCGACGCTGTGTTATTCCGAGAATCTGACACCGGTGAACGTGTGCCGAGTGTGTGTCGTCGAGCTTGAGGGCAGTCGCACTCTGATCCCGTCGTGTTCTCGGCCGGCCGAAGAGGGCATGGTGATTCACACTGACTCTGGGCGCGTTCGCCATAGCCGCAAGATGGTCTTGGAGTTTCTGGGTTCGGGCGTCGATTTGAGTCAGGCCGACGACATGAACTCCTGGAGCGAGCACTATGGCGCCGACCCCGACCGTTACGGTCCCGCCGCTGAAAAGATCAACGAAGAAGTCAAAATCCAGGACGATCTCTACATTCGAGATTATGACAAATGTGTGCTGTGTTACAAGTGCGTCGAAGCCTGTGGCGACGACGCGCAACACACGTTTGCCATCTCGGTGTCCGGTCGTGGATTTGCTGCCCGCATTAGTACCGAGTTCGATATTGCGCTGCCTGACTCCGCCTGTGTGTATTGCGGCAACTGCGTGGCGGTGTGTCCTACGAATGCGCTTCAGTTCAAGACTGAATGGGACCTACGCGAAGCCGCCAATTGGAAACCAGAGGAACAGACGGTCACCACGACGGTCTGCTCCTACTGCGGGGTTGGTTGCAACCTGGAAATGCATGTGCAGGACAACACGATCGTTAAGGTCACGTCACCCAATGACCACAGCGTAACCAACGGCAATCTCTGCATCAAGGGCCGTTTTGGCTGGCAATACGTGCAACCGACCATCACGACTCGCTGACAGAGCAACGCTCCTTGAGCGTGGTTTGAACGAACGGTGTCACGGCCAGAAGCCAAAATGCCGCTAGGTCAGGGGAGGAGCGTCGGGATCGGCAACGGTGACGGCGATCCCTGTATGGCGGCGCAATGCGGCGACGAGTTCGTCGACCGAGGTGTCACCAATGGCGATTGGTGCGCCGAGCACGATTGATTGCGCACCGCTGGCCTTGGCCAGTTGAACAACCTCGTCGTCAACGTTGCCGGTGCGCACAATGACCCGCGTGGTTTCGACTTGCTTGTAGCTAGCTTCAGCCACGGTCAGCATGTGTGCGTTCAACAGCCATTCGAGTTCGTCGATGACGAGCTTGATAAAACCGGTGTCCAAGTCTGCGAAGTGCGGAGGATCAAGAATGGCCAGGTACGTAAGGCTTTGGTCGGCGTCTGCGGCCTGGTCATACGCCGCTCGCAGGGCGGCGCCTCGGCCGGTGCCGCCCCAGCTCACATAGATAAGTTCGCCGATGTTGTCTGGACCGCTCATGAGTTGTCCAACTCGCCAGGAGGAGTAACGTCGGTTTCCCAGCGTTCCTCGATCAGGTCCAGAGCGGCCATGCGGTTGTTTAGTTCGACCGTCAGATCATGGCCGACGTCGGTGCTCACGAACCCGCTGCGGACCATCTCACCAATAGCGGACTGTTCGGCAACCAGTGCGTCTCGCCTGGCCTGCAACAACATGGTGATTTCGAGTTCAGGATGAGTGCTGAAGTGTTCGGCAAGCTCATTACGGGCCTCGGCGACTTCTTCGTTGTAGTTGCTCTGCATCGCCTTTGCCATAGATGAGAACAGGACACCTTCGCTGCCCAGGCGCTGAATCTCGGCAGCCCCAGCTCGCCGGGAGTAGATGCGTGCCTGGATCTCTTGCTGGTGACGTTGGTTTGCCTGTTGCCCCGATAGCCCGAGGCGTTCGATAAGACCGCTGATCGTGGTGCCCTGGATCAGCAGGGTGAACAGCACCACACCAAAGGTCATGACGAGCAGCGTGTCGACGACATCGGGTGCGAAGTCGCTCTCTTCGAGCAGCAGGGCAAGCGCGAGGGAGATAGCGCCACGGAGGCCGCCCCAGTACATGACATGGCGGAAGGAGGTCGGTACGCGCCGGCTCGGTTGCACCCTTGCATGGATGGCCCCAAACCCGTAGACGATGACCAAGCGTGTCAGCAGGATCGCACCGATGGCGATCGCCACATTCAGGATGTTCTCTGCGATGTCGATTTCGCGCAGGTTGATCTTCAGTCCAATGACTAGGAACACCAGCGAGTTCACTAGGAACGTCAGCACTGCCCAGAAGTACTCGAGCGTGATTCGCGTGGTGGGTGAGGTGTTGCGCAGCCCGATGTTGCCGACCATGAGCCCAGCGGCGACTACCGCAAGGATGCCGCTGAAATGCAGGTCCTCGATGTTGAAAATTAGCCCGAACTCTTCGGCGACCAGGAACGATCCATAGGCCAGAGCCAGGCTGGTTGTGGTCTCGATGAGCGCATCGTCGACCCGAGCCAAAACGACCTCGGAGACGAACCAGCCGAGCACGATGCCGACGGCCAGTCCGCCACCGCCGACGATCAGGAAGTCCCCAATGGCGTTGCCGATGCCGAAGCTTTCGCCGGGTGCAGCAGCGCTTACAGCAAGTGTGAAGGCCACAAAGGCCACTGCGTCGTTGAACAGGCTTTCGCCTTCAACCAGAACCGACAGGCGTTTGGTCACGCCCAGCGATTTGAAGAATGCGATCACAGCGACCGGGTCGGTTGCCGAGATCAGCGCTCCAAACGCGACTGCTGCCAGCCACGGCACACCAACGAGCCACCACACGATCCAGCCGACGGCGAAGGTGCCAAGCATGGTGCCGCCGATGGCGAATATGAGAATCGGCACTAGGTCGGCTTTGAGCTTCGGCCAGGGGATATGCAGCGTGGCCTCGAACAGCAGCGGCGGAATGAGCAACCCCAGGATCAGTTCGGCGGAGAAGTCGATATCGACGAAGTTGGGAAAGAACGCAAACGCCAGGCCGACCAGAACCAGGGCGACCGTGTACGGCACCTTGATGCGCTTGACGACGATAGCCATCGCAGCGGCTACCGCCAGTAGAACGACGACGCTCAGTTCTTGTTCGAGGAAATTGCTTCCGGCCTCAGCAGCGAGAAGGTTCATGGTGGACACGGCGAGAGTGTAGAGCCCTGATCCCGATCGGACGGTCCGCAGCGTTTGCCACTCGGGGATCTCAGGCCGAGAGGTAGCCTTGTCGGCGGTGAGCTTGCTTTCGTCGTTGATCGGCTTCGTCAAAACTGATCTGGCGAAGCTGGCTCGTTTTGCCGCTGTCTCTGTGGTCACGGTCCCGCTTGGAGCGGCGCTGTTTTGGGTCTTCCTCGACGTCGTCGAGCTGCAACCTGTCGTGGCGAACATCGTTGCGGTGACGCTGTCGAGCATCCCGAATTACTTCCTGAACCGTTATTGGGTGTGGAACAAACGGGGAGGGAGCAGCATCGGCCGAGAGATAGCACCGTTCTGGGCGATGGCATTTCTTGGTCTATTTCTTTCCGTAGCCTTCGTGGCAGCGGCTGATGTGTTCACTGACTTGTCGGTGGTCTTCTTGGCAGCCAACTTCATGGCTTTTGGTGCTGTTTGGATCTTTAAGTTTGTCGTGCTTGAGAAATACTTATTTGGCAACACTCCGCTCGAGGTGAGCCCATGACCGATGTACCGGTGACCGAGATGCCAGCCAAGCAGCGAGGTCTGGCTGAAGCAGCTCGAGGCTTTATGCCGATCGACGAAGGCCTGGCGTTGTATTCAGCTGCATTCCAGGCGCCCACTGGCGCTTGGCTCGAAGTCGGAAGCTACTGCGGCAAGTCCGCCTTGTATTTCGGCTTCGCAGCACAGGCTCAAGGTTCAGTCCTGTTCGCGCTCGACCACCATCGAGGGAGTGAAGAGAACCAGGCGGGCTGGGAGCATCACGAGGCCGACCTAGTAGATCCCGCAGTCGGCAAGATCGACACGCTTCCGTTCTTTCGTCGGACCTTGCACGATGCTGGGCTCGAAGGGACCGTGGTGGCACTGGTTGGAGACTCTCCAACAATCGCCCAGCACTGGAACACGCCGCTTGCGTTGCTCTTCATCGACGGAGGCCACGGTGAAGAACCGGCACACGCTGACTACGAGTATTGGGTTCCCAAGGTCGCGATCGGTGGTCTCTTGCTGATCCACGATGTGTTCCCCAATCCGGCCGACGGTGGTCGACCACCGTTCGAGATCTGGACGCGGGCTATGCAGTCCGGTGGGTTCGAAGAGATCGGTCACACCGGCTCGCTTCGGACGCTTCGCCGCATTAGAAAGGGCATCTGATGGAACCCGCAGTTACGCGCGCCGAGATCGAAACCGCAGCAGCGCTGATCGATGGCGGTATCCGGCGAACGCCCATGCTCGACACGGGGCCACGATTCTTCGATACCGCTGGTCATGTCATCAACAAGCTCGAGTTGTTGCAGCACACCGGCTCGTTTAAACCACGCGGCGCCTTACATCGGGCAGTCACTTCCGAGATCCCGAGTAGTGGGCTGATTGCTGCATCGGGCGGCAATCATGGTTTAGCCGTCGCCTGGGTTGCCCAGAAGCTTGGGGTGCCAGTTGAGATCTTCGTTCCCCAGGTATCGCCAGCAGCGAAGGTCGACAAGATTCGCAAACTGGGTGCGACCGTGCATGTCACTGGTGCGCTCTATGACGATGCTCTCGCTGCATGCCGTCAACGCCAAGTCGAGACCGGCGCACTTGATATCCATGCCTATGACCACAATGACACCATCGCTGGTGCTGGCACTATCGGGCTCGAAGTCGAGACTGACCTTCCTAATGTCGACACCGTTCTCGTGTCGCTCGGAGGCGGGGGTTTGGCATCGGGCATTGCAGCCTGGTTTGCAGGTACCAACACCAAGGTCATCGTCGTAGAACCAGATTCCTCGCAGTGTTTCGCAGCAGCTACCGAAGCTGGTGAGCCTGTCGACGTTAGCGTCGAAGGTGTGGCGGCGGATTCACTTGGTGCTCGCCGAGTTGGCACGACCAATTGGCATGCGCTTCGCCACGCAGGGGCAACGTCAATCACTGTCCCAGATGCCGCCATCCTCAATGCGCAGCGCCGATTCTGGTCCTCGGCACAGCTCGTTGTCGAGCCTGGCGGCGCCACTGCGGCGGCTGCACTGTGTTGTGGTGCGTATCTACCCGAACCCGGTGAGACGGTTGCGGTCATCGTCTGTGGCGCCAACTGTGACCCCACCTCGGTAATCGGCTGACGGCATGGCCATAGCTCACATGAGAGGGTTCAGTCTTGGCCGCAAGTAGCGCACTTTGTGCACTAGCTGCAGCCCAGAAACCTGCCGGGTCAGTGCGCTAGGTTCGGGCCATGCGCATCGCTATTGGCGGCATCGTCCACGAGACCAACACCTACGCGGTTGAGTCCTTCGGCATGACGGGTCTCGATTCGTTCGATGTTCGGCGAGGCAACGAGATCCATGGATACGCAGGCACTCGCACCTTTGTGGGGGGCATGCTTGCCGCAGGTGACGCCAATGGCGATGAACTTGTGCCCGTCTTGCATGCGTCCGCCCAACCATCTGGAACGGTCGAAGCTTCGGCCTATCAGCAGATGCGCGACGAACTCGTCGAAGGTATATCGGCCGCACTGCCTGTCGACGCAGTGGTGCTCGATACCCACGGTGCAGGGATCGTCGACGGCATCGATGACCTCGAAGCAGATCTGGGTGCTGCGATCCGTCTGGTTATCGACGCAGACGTGCCGCTGATCACCACGCTCGATCTGCACGGCAGTATCACGAACGAAATGAACGAGGTCTTCGATCTGATGCTCGGGGTCTATGACTATCCGCACGTCGATATGTTTGAGCGCGGCGTTGAAGCCATCGATGCGGTGCCCAAACTGTTGTTGGGCGACTGGAAACCGACCACCCATGTCGAACGGCTGCCGCTGCTGTTGCCGACTGCAACGACCGATATCGCACCAGCTGGTGATATCCGGCAGATGTGTCTCGATTTTCAAGAGGAACCGGGCGTGCTGCGATGCGCGTTCTTCCACGGGTTCCCGTTTACCGACATTCCTCAAGCCGGCGCTTCGGTCGTGGTGACGACACATGATGATCCCGCGCTCGCTCGTTCGGTCGCACAACAAATTGCGTCACAGGTGTGGGGTCGGCGCGAGGAGTTTCGGCTCGAATCGCTTAGCCCCGAAATCGCTATCTCGCAGGCCGTGCGCGTGGCGTCTGATCAAGGCGGTCCTGTGGTCGTCAACGACACTGCCGACAACCCAGGCGGAGGATCGCCGGGCGACGCCACCCACGTGCTGCGAGCGCTGATCGAAGCCGCTCCCGAGCGGACGTGTTTCGGGTTTGTCTACGACCCGGCTGTCGCCAAGCAAGCGACCAAGGCTGGCCCTGGGGCAACGATCTCGGTTTCGCTTGGAGGGAAACACGACGAGCTGCACGGAGCGCCGCTGAAGCTCGACGTATACGTAAAGACCTTGTCCGACGGCCGATTCGTGTACACGTCGCCGATGCTTGCGGGGCTAGTGGCTCGTTACGGACCTATGGCGAGGCTGCAGGTTGGTGGTCGTGGTGGACTCGACATTCTGGTCGGCTCTGAACGATCGCAGGTGTTCGATGAGGAAGTTTTCGCGCTGCATGGGATCGACGTGCGCGACTATGACCTGGTGGTACTCAAGAGCAGCCAGCATTTTCGCGCAGGTTTCTCTGAGCTGGCTACTGAGATCATCGCTGCTGA
>Ga0302134_10000149_pt1 | contig 25858 bp, 25 predicted proteins | sample CB9_SCM_MG_FD_203123 | JGI IMG/M metagenome (GOLD analysis project Ga0302134, IMG submission 203123) | Marine microbial communities from Western Arctic Ocean, Canada - CB9_SCM | ecosystem: Environmental > Aquatic > Marine > Oceanic | place: Canada: Western Arctic Ocean | collected 2017-09-19
TCAGTTACCGGAGGCACGGCATCTGGTTCTTGATCAGCCTGTATTGTGGCGATCATGGAGAATGTGATGGCGAGTATGGTGAGTGGGGTTCTCATGGTCAATTTTTAGAGTTGTTGACTGAAGTCGTCTGACGCCTTGAGAGCGTTGACAAAAGTTGCGAGCAGATCGATCGTGTGCTGGACGTCGTCCCAGTGAGCGGTTTCCACAACGGAGTGCATGCAGCGAATGGGGAGGGAAACTAGAGCGCTTGGAATTCCGTTCTGAACGTCGAAAATACTGTCGGTATCTGTGCCTGTAAACCGGCCAGCCGCCTCGTGCTGCACGGGTATCTTGTGTTCTTTAGCCAGCTTCATAAGCCGATCCACCACTAGAGGATGGTTTGCGGAACCGTGGGTTAAGCTGGGGCCTTTGCCGAGTTTGACGTCGCCATACTGGGTAGGGTCGAGACCTGGAGTATCGGTAGCGTGGGTGACATCAATACAGATGCAAACGGAGGGCATGAGGCGGTGTGTTGCCATTTTTGCACCAAAGCCACCGATTTCTTCCTGGATGGCATTGAGGCATACTAGGGAGTGTGACCGCGGTTTTTTTTGTTTGGAGAGCTTTTTCATGACCTGGGCGATAATAAAGCTACCGATGCGGTTATCCAGAGCTCGGCTAACGAGTCGTTTGTTAGGAAGCTCTATGGGGCCATCCTGATAGACGGCAACGTGACCTACCCTGATACCGAGTTTGGCGACATCACCGCGTGATGAGGCGCCTACATCGACCCATAGTTGATGGACGGCAGGGGCCTTTTCGCTGCCCTGAGAATCGCGCCTTAGGTGAATTGCTGTGTTACCGATGATCCCAGCAACGGTTCCTTTGTCGCCTAGAATATCGAGCCGTCTTCCGCGTCCTGTTGCTGCGTCGCTGCCACCGACTTGGTCAATATAGAGAAACCCTTCTTTGGTGACGTGTTTAATCATGTAGCCGATTTCATCGGCGTGGGCTTCGAGCATGACGGATTTTTCACCTCGACCGCCTCCTTTGAGTGTGGCCCACGTGGATCCGTAAGTGTCGCATTCCACCGAGTCGGCAAATCTCTTTACATTTTTGGCCCAAACACGCTGGCCTGGCATTTCAAAACCCGTAGGACTGGGTGTCTTGAGAAGATCGAAGAGAAACGTTTTGTCCGCTTTGGTCATAAAACTGATTCAAACAGTTTTCCGAGCGATGACAATCAAAGATAACGTCGAAGATCACCGAGTCTGCTCTTCGAAGTCCTTTTCTTGCTGTTCGGCATCTCTCTTGGCCTTCTCCAGAGGGCTGAGTGGCTTGGTTCTAGTTCCCGGGCTGAGAGCTGGCTGGTTCGATGAACTGCTAGCTTTCAAGAGTTCGTTAAGATTGTCGTGTGGGTTATTGATATTGCCGCTAAGTGTCACCTTAGCGTGGATGAAGCCTGCGTGTGGTTCGGAAAAAATGGAAGGTGCAGAATTATTCCTGCCAAAGATTCTAGCTGGGATACCCACGTCAAGCTCACCTGAGAGCATGCCCTTGGAGTTCACGGTGAGGTCTCCACTTAGTGTGATGACTCTGCTGCTGGTTAGCTTTAAATGGCTAAGGGTGACACCGTCCGAGGTTCTCATGATCGCGCCCGAACAGTTACTGAAAATAGGGAGTGCATACTGAGTGTCGCCAGTTAGGTCCTTCAAATCTGTAAACATGGGCAGCTCGCTTATACGTAGCTCGGTGGAGTTAAAGGGCATGATGAAGCTCAGAGCTTTCGTGGCATCTTTCTGGTAATTGTAAGTTAGTGATCCCATATCACTGTTGATATCACCTTGAATAATCCGACCTAACTCTTTGCCTAAAAGGTCATGGATTGGGTAGTCCTTGGCTTTAACGTCAAGCACGACAGGGCGGTTTGTTTCTTTTGGTATGCGCCCTTTGATGATGATCTCACCATTGAGTCCGTTGCTGGCCTCTAGTCTGGCTTCTATTTCGGCATCTCCTGTATTTAAAGTCATTACTCCTGACGAAATTTCGAGGGCGGGCCAATTGGGGATCTTCATCAAGCCATTGTTAAAGACAATCTGAAACCGTTCATCAACCTGTTTGCGAAGTGTCACCTGAAGCCCGGTAATGGCTGGGGCATTGCGTTCTGCTCCAAACTGAAGATCGAGCTGACTACAACGGAAACCACCAAAGTTGTAGGGGGATAGGATTGGGTCGCTCGAAGATTCAACACTCGCTGATGGGGTTTGGATTTGGATTTTTCCGAGACTCGCAACAACTTCCTCACCAATCCAGTCGCTTGAGAAAAAGCTGGTGGCTTTGATGTCTGCTTTAAGGCTGTTGAAACTGGCGGAGCGGAAAAAGGAAAATTTGTCCCAAGTAAGTTCAGCTTTTGTTGCTTTAGCTGAAACGGGAGTCACTCGAAGTTGAGTGAGCTCAGTGGATGTCGCTCCAGATAGGTTAGATATATTGGACTCGGTGGCCTCTTTGAATGATCGGCCGTTATACTTGGCGATGATGAAAATTGTGCCCCCAACAAGAATGATGAATAAGGCAATCAGACTTCCGAGAATAGCCCACTTAAGCTTTGGGTCGGTCTGTTTTTTCTTTTTTTCTGGTTGGCTAGAGCGCCTCTTCCGCTTGCGGACTTTGACAACCTGTGATCCGTCATTGCGGGTAACAAGTTCACCATCTTTGGAGGGGTCAGACGAACGCTTTTGCCGATCATTCCGTTTCAAGCGGGACATTATCTCATCGACCGAATAGTTCTCGTCGTTTTTCTCGTCCCTTTGATTGGGATTATTCGAATTGGATTCCATTTATCTCAGATTGTTTCAAGAAAAAACTAGCTGTTATTGTCGGCTCTGCAACCGCCAATATTAAAATGTCAGGTTAACTTAACGTTTTCTCCACGGAGTTCCTGTAGGATCCACTAATTCGGCATTCACTGTGATAATGACAGCCTCTCTGAACGTCCGGTCGGAATCTGATCGGAAGAGTCTTCCCGCAAAGGGGAGATCGCCTAAGATGGGGGTTTTGTCCTCCACTTTAGTTTTCCGACTAGTCATTACACCTCCAAGTACGACAGTGGCTCCATCCTGAATCGTGAGAGTGGAATTCTGTAAACGAACGGTTTTGAAGACTGGCATGAGAATCCGATTGGGTGTAATTGTAATGCTTGTCGCGTTGCCAAGGGCATCAACGGTAGGGCTTAGAATGGGGGTGCCATAGTTAACAAAGCCTTCGAACTCTACCATTTCAGGTTTTAAGGATAGCTCAATAAATTTTCTGTCTGGGCCAACGGTAGGTTCAACTTCTAAAGTGACGCCAACATTGCGTGTTTCAAATGTTGTAGGGGTTGCTGGTGTCACATTACCGCCGCCGCCGCCGCCGCCGCCGCCGCCGCCGCCACCGCCACCGCCATTGTTGTTGTTAACCTGCCCGACCTCTGGTGGCTCGTATTCTGTTGGGTAGATAAACTCGCGGATGATCTCGATTTTAGATCGTTCTCCACTGCGTGAAATAGTGGATGGTTTGACCATGACGTCAGCACCAGTATTTTGGTTCAGACCACGCATCATCATTTGGATGACCATGCCGTTAGTGACTGCGGTGATACCGAGGATGCCTGGGGCTCGTGTCGAACTATCACTTGCAACAGCCGTGCTGCCTGAGTTGATGATTGTATCGATCGAGTCTGAAGGGTTAGCGCCGCGACCGCTGCGGTTTCCTGAAGTAACAGGGTTTCCATTCACATTGGTGAATGGAAGTTGTGAGAGTAGCCCAAGAGGCCCTCCAGTACCTACCGTCCCTCCTCCTAAGTTAAGTCCTCCACCAAGGCCGAGCGGGGTGATTGCCCAGTCGAAGCCGAGTTCCTTGAGGTTCTGCTCGCTAACACGAATGATCGTAGTTCTGATAATAACCATTACAGGTTCTTCTGCCGCAACGAGTGAGACGAGTTGATCGATGAGGTCGATATTTCCTGGTGTATTGCGAACAATTAATGCGTTGTTTGATGGCGTATAGGATGCGGCAGCTCCATCGGGGAAACTTACCCCGCTCTGCTTCAGGTAATCGGTGATACTGATTTTTGCTGGCAGCTTGCCCTCATTAGTATCATCATTTCCAAATGGGTTGTCAGCATCGTCGTCTTTTTTGGTGATCGCTGCCGATGATAGGAAATTGGGTGGCACTCGGAAGGTTTTGGAGATGAGTGCACCTGTTGTGGTTCCTACGGGGGTGACTATGACGCCTACACCATCGGTGCGCCATTGGGTGCGCGTCTGCTCGGTGATATAATCAAGAACTTTGGATAAGGGGAGTCCGCGTGCTTTCAGGGTTACGCGGGTGGCGGCTACGCCCTTGGCTGTATCGGATGATGGATCTCCGGTATTTAAAATGATGTTAATGCCTGTTTGTTCACCAGCAGCATTGGGGGCGTCACCTAGACGGCTTTGAAGACGCACAAAATCGAGGGCTTCCTGGAGGTTGATGCTATCGAGGTCGATATTTTCCACCGTAATACCTGCGAGTTTGTCTCGTAGGTTAGGCACAAGAACCGATGGATCATTAAGTATCACTGAGGGGGCTGTGGCATCGGCCTCAGGAATATAGATTTCCCAGTTTTTATCGACCTCCGCGAGCATGCTAGCACGGGTGTGGTCTCTGGCTGCACGATGATAATCAGCCTTAGTCGCACTGATGCGCTCCATACTACGGCGAGCGGCTTTGTTAAATGGGTCGATGCGAATGACGGCCTCATAGACGGTCACTGCGCGGTCGTATTGGCCAAGACTGTAGAAACCTTCAGCTTCGCGAAGAAGTCTGCCGACTTTAACAATGTCATGCACATGTTCAGGTGTGAGGGCGTGGTTGTAGCGGATAGGATCGTCCACCTGAGCTCTGAGTTTCAGGGCACCGAGATGGCCTGGTGCAACTCCGGGTTTAAGGACGGTATCTAGAAGGTTGCGGGCAGCATCATAGCTGCCTCCTTTGGCTAGGCCACGACTGCGTTCGGTGGCGGCGGTGGCGTAGCGTTCGGCAGCTGCATCGCGCATCGCGTGGTTGATTGCGCCTGCGGGAAGGATGTCAAATGCCTGAGCATAATCCTGCACGGCGGTTTTGTAATCTTGTTTATGATACGCAATATCACCCGACTTGAGGAGTTCGTGGGCTTTGCGGGCGTTACCCAACCTGCGGTTCAATTCTTTTTGGACGGCAGATTCCTGAGCGGCAACAGGGGTGACAATAAGAGGTGCACTCAAGCTGAGTACACATGCCAACCCGGCACGCGCAATTTGCCTCCGGTATGTAAAACACAATTTTTCCATAGGACGTAGTGAGGTGCTTATAGACAGGACGGGGCTCGGAGGTAAGCGTAAAATTCAAAAAAATGAGGTGTTGTCATTGTAATACTCGATAGCAGAAGAAGTCGGGGAATGAGGCCAATTACCAGAAAATGCACACAAAATGGGCTTGTGATGACAGTTTCTCAGGCTACGGTGCGCCCGCGGACGATATTCCGCAAGATTGCCATGGTAAATCCCGCCGATATTTCTGCCAATATTCCTGCTGATAATTCAGCTGTCTACTCTGACCCTGCTGATGCCGCACGCACTGCGCTTACTCACGCTGCATACGATTCCAAAATTGAAGGAAACGTGATTTTCACCCGTGTGGATGCCGCGATCAACTGGATGAGGAAAAACTCACTCTGGCCCATGCCGATGGGACTTGCTTGCTGCGCTATTGAGCTGATGGCAACCGCATCTTCCCGATTTGATATCTCCCGCTTTGGTGCCGAGGTGATGCGATTCTCGCCACGCCAGAGCGATGTCATGATCGTGGCTGGCACCGTGACTTATAAGATGGCACTTGCCGTGAAACGTGTTTGGGACCAGATGCCTGATCCAAAGTGGTGTATCGCTATGGGGGCTTGCGCATCGAGCGGTGGAATGTATCGCAGCTACGCCGTGCTTCAAGGGATTGATAAGTTGATTCCTGTGGATGTTTATATTTCCGGTTGCCCGCCGCGTCCCGAGGCCTTGATCGAAGGCTTGATGAAACTTCAGGCGAAAATTGATACCGAGGAGTCCACGCGTGACCTCAAAGCCGACTCTTCTGTTTCCTAACATCTATTCTTTTTATTAAACCATGAATGCTCAAGAAGCCGCTCAGAAAGTTCTGGGAAAATTCACCTCAGCCACAAGCCTTGAATTTCGTGGTGAACACACTGTCACCGTCAAGCTTGGGGAGCTTCGGGCAGTCATGGAATTCTGTCGCGAGGAGTTAAAGCTAAACTTCCTGATCGATGCATCCAGCGTTGATAACATGGGAACCGAGCCTCGCTTTGAAATGGTTTACGAACTCGCTAAGGTGGACGACTCCGTGCATCTGCGTGTTAAGGCGGCCGTCGCCGAGGGCGAAGAGGTTCCAACCGTGTCCGACCTATGGGCAACGGCTAACTGGCATGAGCGTGAAATCTACGATATGATGGGGATTCGATTCACTGATCACCCTGATCTACGTCGTATTCTTATGTGGGAAGGCTATCCCTACCACCCGTTGCGTAAGGAGTTTCCTTTGGCAGGAAAACCTACCGAGATGCCAGATGTCGCATTTACTGGTGTAGCACCGATGGCTGATGGTCCGTTTGTGACCAGTGCAGGAGCCAATTCCCGTGTTAAGGCCGAGCCTCGGGCTCGCTAGATCATCTTATTTTTTGGGCTCCAGCTTATGGGGTTCAGCTTATGGGGTTCAGAGGGAGTTCAGAAAAACTTGGCTCAATTTTGAGCAGATTACTTCTTTCTTTGTCTGAGGATGGTAGAAAATTTTCGTGCGTTACCCGACGAAAATGTTATCCTTTTCCGCCAATGTCTTCACCGAATCGACGTTCCTCTCGCTTTTTACCCCCATTGCTTCCCCGCATGCAGGTCCAGCTGCCTGGGTTCGATGTCATGACAGGGCTGGTGGTACTTGTGATTCTTATTCAGGTGTTTTTAGCACGCGCTGGTGGGCCGATGGAGTCACCCTGGTATTACATAAATTTTGGCCTGTCATGGGACGGCTTTTCACATGGAAAGATCTGGCAGCTCGCCACTTACGGGCTGTTGCATAGTGATTGGTTTCATTTACTGATTAACATCCTCATGCTTTGGCTCGTCGGCGGACGAGTGATCCATATTTTGGGATATAGAAGATGCTTTCAAATCATCGTTTTTGGCACGTTATTCGGTGGAGTCTTGCATTTACTGACAGGTTTATTGATGTTGAGAACCGGATACCAGGAAAGCCAGCTCGTAGGTATTTCCGGCGCATGCCTAGCGCTGTTGTTGACCCTGACTACGCTCTCACCCGACTCGCGAATGTGGCCTGTGCCCATTAGTGGAAAACATATGGGTCTAGGGCTTATCGTTGCCGATCTCTTACTCTGGTTAATGCAACCCGGGCTCGGGTTACCCGTTTTCTCACGCATGGGGGAGCAGATGATCGTTTGGGGTGGCCCAGGGGCGGCTGGTATGTTCCAGATTAGTCATGCCTGCCATCTAGGTGGAGCACTTGCCGGATGGTGGCTAGCCCATCGGCTGCTTGCGCCTCCTCCGAGTCTGGAAAAGCTCCGTCAGATACGCGAGGAGCGGGAAAAGGATATGGAACCCACTGATTAGGTTGATGCTTGCCATCGGGACGAGAGCCCGACTAAAGTCAGCAGTCGCTGATAGCAGTGACTCTAAAACAACCTAACAAATAACTAAATCATCTATCATCATGAGTATTCAAGTCGGAGATAAAGCTCCCAATTTCAACCTCGTCACTCTCACTGCAGAAGGTCCGCAGACCGTTCAACTTACTGACCTTGTAGGAGCCTCTAATATTCTTCTCCTGTTTGTGCCCATGGCATTTACGGGTGGTTGCACCGCGGAATTCTGCGCCATAACTAAAGGTCTTTCTGTTTATGATGATCTTGATGCCAAAGTGATCGGGATCTCCGGCGATAACCCATTTGCTCAGGCAGCATGGGCTGAAAAAGAAGGCATCGGAATTACCCTCCTCAGTGACTACGAACACACAGCTACCGAAGCTTACGGTGTTGCGTATGAGTCTTTCCTCCCTGAGAAAAATCTCATCATGGGTGGCGTGCCTAAGCGCTCTGCCTTTGTTGTCGATAAAGCGGGTGTCGTTCAATACGCCGAAGTCCATGATAACCCAGGTGAAATGCCTGACTTCGACGCTATCCAAGCGTGCCTGAAGTCGCTCTAACTTGTTTAAAGCGCTTATTTAAAGCCAAATGATCTGGACGCTGCACGGAGCTGTCGGCATGGCAGCCGACTGGCGTGAGTTTGCCGACAGTTTACCACCTGAGCTAGGTGGTGTGCGTCGTCTGGATCTCTGGCGTTTTCTCGACTGCTGCCCGATGCCGCTGGAGAAAATCGGAGCGACCTTGGTGGGGGAGATTAAAAGAATCGATCCTGAACCTACACTCGTCGCGTATTCCATGGGCGGGCGACTTGCCCTGCACGCTTTGCTAGCCGAGCCGGATGTTTGGAAATCGGCAATTATCATCTCTGCGCACCCCGGACTCAGCGATGAGGATGAGCGTGCTGCTCGCCGTGAAAAAGACGCCGCGTGGTCGGCACTCGCGCTCAAAGGAGAGTGGTCCGAGTTTCTGGAAAAGTGGGAAACTCAAAACGTTTTAAGCGGAGCTGGTGATATGCCCGATCGCGCCCCGCTCAAAACCCGCCGAGCCTCCATTGCCCGCTCATTCATCGACTGGTCACTGGGCGCTCAGGCCAATCTCGTGCCAGAACTGAATCGAATAACATGCCCAACTCTCTGGCTTACTGGAGGGCAGGACAGCAAGTTTACCGAGATAGCAAAGGCCGCCGTGCCTGATATCCCGCACGCAGAACACATCATTCTCCCCGACAGCGGCCACCGCATTCCCTGGGAAAAGCCCTCCGAGTTTTCTAAGCTCGTTCGAGAATTTATCACGTAAACGTTTGTTTTTGGTATTTGGAGTTTGAAACTTAAAACTTAGAACATAAAACAACGTCATGTGGATATCAGCACACACCTTTGAAGACATTCTCTACGAGAAAAGCGAAGACGGCCAAATTGCCAAAATCACTATCAACCGGCCGGAAGTCAGAAATGCCTTTCGTCCAGAAACGACGCAAGAGCTACTCGCTTCCCTCGAGATGGCTCACGAAGATTCAGGAGTAGGTGTCATCATTCTTACCGGAGCAGGGGACAAGGCGTTTTGCTCGGGAGGTGATCAAAAAGTCCGTGGACACGCCGGTTACATCGGTAGCGACGGAGTGCCTCGTCTGAATATCCTCGATGTCCAACGCAAGATCCGCATCTTGCCTAAACCCGTCGTAGCGATGGTCGCAGGCTACGCCATTGGTGGTGGTCACGTTCTGCAGGTCGTCTGTGATCTCAGCATTGCCGCAGATAATGCAATTTTCGGCCAAACAGGCCCTAAGGTGGGGTCATTCGATGGAGGTCTTGGCTCAAGCTACTTAGCAAGAATCGTGGGTCAAAAGAAGGCCCGCGAAATCTGGTATCTCTGTCGCCAATACACGGCTGAACAAGCTCTCGATATGGGGCTCGTCAATACCGTTGTCCCTCTCGCTGATCTTGAAAAAGAGACGGTGCAATGGTGCCGCGAGATGCTCCAGCACTCACCCCTCGCGATGCGTTGTTTGAAGTCGGCGCTGAATGCCGACTGCGATGGCCAGATGGGTCTGCTAGATCTCGCTGGAAACGCCACCATGCTCTACTACATGAGCGAGGAAGGCAAGGAGGGGAAAAATGCTTTCCTTGAGAAACGCGATCCTGATTTTTCCAAATTCCCCCGTGTTCCATAAATGGCAGCAAGGCCCGTTAGAACAGGTCTGAATGTGTTCCCGTTCGTCCCAAAGTAAGTTCTTCTGACGTTACCTTATACAGCAAGAGCCAGTCAGGTTCGATATGGCAATCTCTCCATCCGCTCCAGTTGCCACTCAGACCATGGTCAAGGTGGTGTTGAGGGAGGGGTTTTCCGGAAACTAAGATCTCGATCACAGCTTTAAGCTTCTCGATATCCTTGCCTCGCTTTTTTTGTCGTTTTACATCCTTCTTGAATGATGACGGCTGAATTAATTTCATCAGTCCCAGGATGCATAGAGGTCATCAGTATTGTCGAAAGTCTCGATATCCTCGCCACGATCAGCCTTAGCCAAGGCGGTGGCAGTCACCACATTGGGGATACGCAATTCAACGGGGAATTCCCCTCTCATGGCAATTTGACGATAAAGCAGCCGTATCGCTTCGGTCGGTGTCATGCCTAGGGCCTCGAGCACTTTTTCGGTTGCAGCCTTCGTATCTGGATCGATACGGGCATGGATGACGGCGGTTTGAGACATGGGATTAGTGTATCACGTTTGATACACGTGTCAATTCTTGTTATTGTCGAACGCAGAGCTCAACCGCTTAAATTTTTGTGTGTAAGTAAAAGTTTAATGGTTCTGATGTCTATTTTGGGACTATTTGCGGACGCCTCACAGTCCAGGCTGTGTTATGCTCTGAGATAGAGTTCAGCACATGCAACGGCATCTGACAAAGCGTCGTGGTGCTTGAGCGGTATATCTAGAGTCGAACAACAATCACTCAACCGGCAAGGCTTGTATCCTTTTTTACGATAGAGTTTTAACGTGCATTCCCAATGATCACGTTGCGCATAGTCAGTATGATCAAGACCTGCCGCTTGCAGGCATGACACTAACACGGCTCGGTCAAAGGGGGCATTGTGAGCGACGAGTGAGTATCCGCCAAGTCTCTGTTCAATTTCTGGAAACAGGCTGGCAAACGAGGCGGTATTCTCCGTTTGCTGCGGAGTTATTCCGTGAACCTGTGTATTGTGCCAATTATAAACATTACCCGGAGGGCGGATTAAAGTATGGTAACGGTCAACGATGACGCCGCCCCTGACGGTTACAATACCCAATGAGCATGCTGAGTCGCGCGCACCTGTGGCCGTTTCAAAATCAATGGCTGTGAAGTTCATATAGTTCAGTAAGTTGCTTTTATATCAGTATTGTTTTGGGTGATACTCCAAAATTTTTCCTTATCCGCAGCAGAATCCACCCACATTCAAATGCGATGCTCATGACTGCACTTTATCAATTAACATGAGTTATGTTAATATTGTCCAAAATACACCACTGAAAAAGGTTGCAAATCCCTGCTAGTAATGGCTTTTTCACTCCCGTCATGGCCGATGAAAAAGAACGTAAGACGCTCGAGCAGCGTCACCAAATGTCAGATCTAGATCGCTTGAGGCACTCGTGTGCTCATGTGCTTGCTACCGCAGTGCTGCGAATCTGGCCCAATGCCCAGCTTGCAGGCGGTCCTCCCGTCGAATCTGGGTTTTACTACGACATTGATCTCGACCACTCGATCACACCTGATGACTTCGAGAAAATCGAGGCGGAGATGAAGAAGATCGTGAAAGAGAACCAGACATTTGAAAAGATGATCGTCACTCGTGACGAGGCACTAGCGATGGCACAGAGCGGTCGGCTCGGTGGTCTTACCCAACGTGATGCCGTCAGCCAGTTCAAGATCGATCTTCTCAACGATATTCCTGAGGGCGAGGAAATTTCCATATTTAAAAATGGTGAGTTTTGGGACCTTTGTGCCGGACCACACGTGGGCCGGACAGGTAACTGCAAGGCTTATAAAGTTATGAGCGTTGCCAGTGCTTTCTATAAAGGCGACAACACACGCCCACAGCTTCAACGTATCTACGGAACCTGTTTCAAAAACAAAACCATGCTCACTGAGCACCTTGAAAAACTGGAGGAAGCTAAGAAGCGTGATCACCGTAAGCTCGGAAAAGAGCTTGGTATTTTCCACATTGATGAAGCCGTCGGCCAAGGTCTGATCCTTTGGAAACCGAAGGGTGGTTTGTTACGCCGTGCGTTGCAGGATTTCATCACGGAGCAACTCGACAAGCAGGGCTACTCGCAAGTCTTCACGCCACACATCGGCAAACTCGATCTTTATCGCACCAGTGGTCATTTTCCATACTACCAGGATAGCCAGTTCGCCGCGATCCCTGAGCGAGATGCTTTGGCTAAACTTTCTGAGGAAGGGGCGACTTGTGCGACTCTGACTAACGGTCTAAACACAGGCACGATCGAAGGCTACATGTTACGCCCGATGAACTGCCCGCATCACATTAAGATCTATGCGAGTGATCATCACAGTTACCGCGACCTTCCTGTGAGGCTTGCTGAATTTGGCACCGTCTATCGCTGGGAACAATCCGGCGAACTCGGTGGTATGACTCGTGTGCGTGGCTTTACTCAAGACGATGCTCACCTTTTCTGCACACCTGAGCAGGTGGCAGAGGAAGTGCAACAATGTCTTGGCCTCGTAAAAACTGTGCTGTCGACGCTTGGGATGGAAGACTACAGTGTGCGTCTCTCGCTGCGTGATCCCGATAGTGATAAATACGTTGGTGATGCCGCTAACTGGGACAAAGCCGAGGCTGCTCTGCGTCAGGCGGTGCAAACATTGGGTGTGGATTATATCGAAGAAGAAGGCGAAGCCGCGTTCTACGGGCCGAAAATCGACTTCGTAGTCAAGGATGTGATCGGCCGTGAATGGCAGCTAGGTACGGTGCAGGTGGATTACAACCTCCCTGAGAGATTTGACCTCACCTACGTTGGTTCGGATAATAAGCCTCACCGCCCTGTGATGATTCACCGGGCGCCGTTTGGTTCGCTGGAACGTTTTACGGGTCTTCTCATCGAACACTTCGAAGGTAAGTTCCCAACATGGCTTGCTCCTGAGCAGGTGCGTGTGCTGCCGATTTCTGAGAAGTTTAATGACGTAGCGGAAGAAGCCGTGCAAGCGCTGCTGAATATCGGTGTGCGTGTTTCCTGCGATCGTAATGCTGACAAGGTTGGAGCTAAAATTCGCCTTGCAAGACTCGACCGAGTGCCTTATATGCTAGTCATAGGAGCAAGGGAGGCCGAAAGCGGCTCCGTCTCCGTCAGACACCGAGATCGAGATGATCTGGGTGCTGTGCCAATCAATGAATTTGTTTCAACCATCCAACAGGAAATTGCCACTCGGTCTTTATAAACCGATGGGGGCCCGTTGATCGCATATCTGCATGGATACTGATTCGGCATATTTTTCCCTCTCACACGTTAAAGTGACGTGTTCCGGACGACGTAAGTGCGTTGTCTGGTAAAATTCACTTTTCCCAACAACTAAAGGAGAACACCATAGCTAAGCCTAAGAAAAGACCAAACCGTAGCCGCCGCGACTTGACGCGTGTCAATGATCGTATCCGTGCCCCTAAAGTACGCGTAGTATATGAAGACCAACAGCTCGGCGTGATGAGTTCACGTGAGGCCGTGGACAAGGCGAAAGCCGTCGGGATGGACCTCGTTGAGGTCGCCCCGAATGCCAATCCCCCTGTCTGCCGCGTCTGTAACTACGGAAAGTATAAGTACGAACAAGCGAAGCTTAAAAAGAAATCGCCCAAGACGGTTAATAAGATTAAGGAAATCAAACTTCGTGTTGGTACTGATACCCACGATTACAACATTAAGCTAGCTCGTGCTGAGCAGTTCCTCGACGAGGGTAACAAGGTGCGTGTTAGACTCCAGTTCCGTGGTCGTGAAAATGCCCACCGTGATATTGGTTTTGTGGTACTTAAAAGAGTGGCTGAAGATCTCAAGGAAATAGCTAACGTCGATCAGCAGGCTCGCCTTGCTGGACGTGCTGTCAATATGATGCTCTCACCGTTGCCTCAAGGCCAGCGGAAGCGGAAGTTTTACCTCAGTCACGGAAACCTCATCGATGAAGATGACCAAGGTGATGAACATCTTGAGTTCAACGACGACGATGAACTGGTAGAAGGTACTGAAGATACATCGACAGCTGAGGAAGTTTCCGCGGAAGTTTCTGAGGGGAAGCCGTCGACTGAAGAAGCTTAAGACGAAATTATTCAATGGGCCCGATAGGATATCCAGAGTTGGTGGTTATCGGGCTTATTGGTTTCTTTTTTCTCGCTCTGGCATTCTGGATCTGGATGCTAGTGGATTGTATTTGCAACGAGCCTGATGAAGGAAATGATCGCTTAGTCTGGGTCATTGTCATCGCACTGGCTGGTGGCATCGGCGCGGTTATTTATTTAATAGCGCGTCGGCCTGCCCGCAAAAAACTTTACGGTCGATAGAATATGCCCCGACTTCTCTTATTTGATATCGACTGCACACTGATCGACACTGGAGGAGCTGGCATGGCGGCACTCAAAGAAGCTGCCTGTGAATTATTTGGAGCCGAAGGCCCTGAGCTTGACCTGGCTGGTAGCACAGACTCTGGCATTGTAGGCGGAATGCTCGAACACTTTGGTAGTGATCTTAGCCTCGAAGAGTTCTATCAGGTCTATCTGACAAAGTTGGAGCCAAACCTAGGATCATACACAGGACGTGTTCTTCCCGGCGTTGTGTCGCTCTTATCAGATTTGGAGAAAACCGATGCTACATTGGGTCTACTAACAGGTAATATTGCCAAGGGCGCTAAGGCTAAAGTTGATTACTACGGACTAGAGTCGTATTTTTCTATCAGCGTAGGCGCTTATGGTGACGATCATCATGACCGCAATAAGCTTGGCCCTGTAGCATTACAGCGTGCGAACGCTGAGTGTGATCGGGATTTCAGCGCTCAAAATACCATTGTGATTGGTGATACGCCCAAGGATATTGCATGTGGTAAGGCGATGGGAGCATTGACTCTTGCCGTCGCAACCGGTGGTTTTTCTGTAGATCAGCTATCGAGCTATGAGGCTGACCTGACGGTTCCTGACCTCACCTCGGCAGAGGTGCGTGAGTTTTTAAAGTAGGGTAAGTTTGCGTTCGCCTGCTCACGCTATGCAAAGAAGCATCTCTCCTCCTCCGTCGAGATGATCAGAGATCGTGCGTTGCAACTTGCCGGCAACCCAAGCACACATTCTGCCGGCAAGATACAATCTTGTTCTAGCTTCCTGCCGTAAATACGTAAAAAGGCACGACGTTTCCGCCGTGCCCTAGTTGTTTTTGCTAAGAAAAAAGCAATTATGATGCGCCGAATCCAGCTGCTTTAACAGCTTTGACAAGCGCTTCTTTGGTGACAGCACTCGTGGTGGTGACAACCGCTTTGTTAGGCATACTTACTTTTGCCTCAGAAACTCCTTCAACTCCTTTAAGTGCGGACCGCACTTTTTTTACACAGGAATTGCCTCACTTCATTCCAGTGATGGTGAGTTTAACAGTTTTTGTTTCTGCTTCTTCAGATTTAACTTCATTCTGGTTTCCGATCACCTGTCCTGCAGTTACCACTCCTAGAGGGAGGGCAGCCAAGGCACAGAGTGCTAGTGCTTTATATGTTTTTGTCATATTTTTTGTTGGTTATTGGTTGTTTGGTTGTTTGGTTGGGTTGAAGGACGAGTTTCCTGATTTAAAAATCATCATCCGCAATTGAGAGAGCTTACACACTACATCTATTCCCTGCAAATAGGAAAAACACCAAATCTTTTCAATTGATGACTATATTTAGGCGCTTGCCGCTGCAGACCCTGCCAAAAACCCGCTGGTCCAGGCGTTTTGAAAATTAAATCCCCCCGTGATTCCATCGATGTCGAGGATCTCACCGGCAAAGTAGAGGCCCGGCGTGATTTTACTCTCCATGGTCTTTAGATTTACATCAGGTAAGCGCACTCCACCACAGGTTACAAACTCGTCCTTATTGATGCTTTTTCCTGAAACATGGAAGGTCCCCGAAGTAAGCTCATTGGTAAGGCTATTGATGGGGCCTTTACCGAGTTGAGACCATATGCAGTCGTCACTCACTTCTGCTGAGGTGCAAAGTCGGTCCCAGAGTCTTTTAGGGAAATTTTCAAATGGAGCCCGACCTCGCACGCGTCGTTTACCCCATTCTTGACGGATTTCAGTTATTCTTAGCGAAACGTTTTCCTCGGGGAGCCAGTTGATCTTGATGGTAAACTGGTAGGAGCGCTGATTCAGCTCTCGCGCGCCCCATGCGGAAAGCTTGAGAATGCCCGGGCCGCTCAGGCCGTGATGGGTGATTAGTAAGGGGCCTCTGGTCGTTAACTTGATGCCATCGACCGATACTTCCGCATCAGGAACAGAAACGCCTGGAAGATCTGTAATACGCGGGTCATCAATGTTGAAGGCAAACAGCGATGGCACATTCGGGATCAGTTCGTGACCTAGAGATTTGGCTAAGCGTGCTCCTGCTGCGAGGCGTGTGCCACCGGTGGCGAGTAAGATCGATCGGGCTAACAGGTTTTCGTCTTTATCGGTGGTGATTTTGAAGTAGGGGGATGCCTCAGTTGTAGCCGCAATGGATTTGACTCCTGTGGATGTTCTAACAATGACTGCCGCATCCGTGGCTGATTGCGTTAAGCAGTCGATCACCGTTTGTGAGTCGTCCGTGATGGGAAACATCCTGCCGTCCGCCTCGGTCTTGAGTTCAACACCACGACTTTGAAACCAATCGACAGTGTCGGTGGTTCCCCATCGGTGAAAGGGGCCAATCAATGATTTACTGCCGCGTGGATAGTATTCCGTGAGTGGTTTTGGCTCAAAGCAGGCGTGGGTGACATTACACCGACCTCCACCTGACACCTTAACCTTGGCGAGGACGTGTGCGGTTTTTTCTAGAATCAGGACGCGACATCCTTCGCCAGATTGGCTCAGATTTTCGGCACAAGTGATCGCACCAAAAAATCCGGCGGCACCACCGCCGACCACAATCAAGTCCCACGGCTGTTGATCAGGCATCTTCTTCGAGCTCAAACTCAGCCCATGTTACAGATTCGTTGAGTGCTGCGACAGCGCCTTCGATTAAAAGATCCAGATCAGGCTCTTCGTCTTCGCTGTTAAATGCGAGTAGTGGGCCACCATGTTCGATTTCTGGCGGATCGGCATCGATGCCAGAGACCTTGACAAAAAACCAATCAAGAATGCCTTCACCCGTTTCAGGAAGCCATTGCACAATAAGCTCGATGGTAGCGATTGGGTCTTCGTCACCCTCTTCGACTTGGTTGGCGAGATCCTCTTCGTCACAATCAATGCCGGCGAGAACTTCAAGCTTGGTGTCATCTTTGTGATCACCTAGTGATTCTTCAATCTTTGGGAAAACAGCGTCCTTTGGGGAAATAATTCTCATGGATGAAGACTTGTTGATGGAGGCAGTTTAGTCGAGTCGGAATTCACCTTCTTCGTCGGAACCATACCAGCTGAGTTTTCCAAAAGCGGCGAGAATTTGCATGTTGATCTCGTCACCATCGTCCTCTGCATGCTCAACGGTGGCTGAACTGGCTAAGCCACGCATCGATTCGATACTGATCACAGTCTGTTTGCCGGTGAAGGTAATCCAGTCGCCCCAGTCTTTTTTCTCGTGCTTAGGTTCGAGCTTTTGATTCCGCAGTGCCACTATCACCTCGGTGATACTGGACGGAGGTTCCATGTCGGGTAGATGAACGCGGGTATCCATAAATAAATCGTAGTGTGATATTGAGATGCTTGCCAAATTTATTGACCCTCAGCAGCAGTTTTGATCGCTTCCAGCTCTTCCCATCGAGTGTAGAGCTGGGGGGCTTTTTCTTTGGCCTGTTTGAGTTCGGTTTCAAGCTCCTGCCAGTCATCGCCGTGTTTTTCGTAGAAGTCGGGAGCTTCAAAGGCGGTTTCGAGTCGGGTGACTTTTTCTTCGGCAGCGAGGATGTCCGCTTCAATGGTTTCCAGCTCTTTGGCCTCGGCCCATTTTAATTTACGCGGGCGTTCTTTACGTGGGCCGTTTTTTTTTGTCGGGTTGGACTTGTAAACGGTGCTGGTGGCGGCGCGTGCAGCTTTCTTTTCCAAATAGTAGTCGTAGTTGCCAACCTGGTAGTCGAGGACTCCATCACCTTCAAAGGAGAGAATATCCGTGCAAACACGATTCAGGAAGTAGCGATCGTGGCTGACAACGATGACGATGCCTTTAAAGGCACAAAGTGCTTCTTCTAACAGTCTCAGTGTATTCAGGTCGAGGTCGTTGGTCGGTTCGTCTAGAACAATGACGTTGCCACCTTTTTTGAGAATCTTAGCCAGCATCACACGGCTGCGTTCACCACCGCTGAGTAGTTCGATCTTGGTATTGATCCTCTCCTCGGTGAAAAGGAATCGACGTAAATAGGCGCGTAGGCCGATGGTTTCGTTACCGAGTTGCACGTTTTCCTGACCGTCACCGACCTCCTCGTAAACGGATTTTTTGTCGTCGAGTAAGAGGCGGTTTTGATCGATAAAGTTGATGTCGGTTTTGATGCCGATATCGACTCTTCCCTCCAGAGGTTGGATCTCGCCTAGGATGATCTTCAGCAGGGTGGATTTACCCATGCCGTTTTTACCGACGATACCTAGACGTTGCCCTCCTTCTAAGCCCAGGCTGAAGTTTGAAAACAGCCACGGCTCATCGTTAAAGGCCATGCCCACTTCGTGCACATCAATGATTTTGTTCCCCAACTTCGGAGGAACCGGGATGATGAGATCGACATCAAGCTCTTCTTCGGGTGCTTCTTGGTCGGCGATTTCAAAGTAACGATCCATGCGGTCCTTTGCCTTGGTTGTCCTAGCTTTTGGTCCACGGCGCACCCACTCGAGTTCGCGACTGAGAAAGCGTTGGCGTTTGTGCTCATTGCGGGATTCCGCCATGTCGCGCTCGGCACGTGCGAGTAGATACTCGGTGTAGTTTCCTTGGTAGGTATCACATTTTCCTCGACGGATTTCTACGATGCGTGTGGCGATGCGATCGAGAAAATAGCGGTCGTGGGTGACAAATAGACAAGTTCCCGTGTAGCGGGCGAGGAATTTTTCCAACCACTCAATCGAATCCGTGTCGAGGTGGTTGGTTGGTTCGTCGAGGATTAGAAAATCGGGCTTTGCAAGCAGGGCTCGACAAAGCGAGACGCGTCGTTTTTCTCCTCCGGAAAGTGTGCCGACGATACGATCGGCTGCCGGTGCGTGAAGGTGGGAAAGCAGACTGGTGGCTCGGTGTTCCAGATCCCAGCCCTCAAGGTGGGTTATTTCATCCAGTACCTCGGCGCTGCGATGGCTGTCGGCTGGGATGGTTTCGTATTCCGTGATCAGATCGAGAGTATACTGAGCACCTGACAGCACGTTGTCGTGAACGTTTGCCTCGTCATTGAGTTCAAAGTTCTGCGGCAGATAACCCGTTACGAGTCCACGCTTGTAGGTGACTCCACCCGTATCGCCAACGGCTTCACCCGCAAGGATTTTGAGAAAAGTAGATTTGCCACATCCATTACGTCCTACGAGGCCAATGCGGTCGCCTTGCTGAATGGCGAGGGTAGCGCCATCGAGCACGGTGTGTGAGCTGTAGCTGACACAGAGTTCGCTGGCACTGGCAATGGCATCTGCTGGGGCACGGGTGGACATGGGCGGGACAATACAGAGGGATGGCGGCTTGTCATGCTTTTTACATCGCATCTATCTCTTGCAGGATTACTATTCAGATGTAGTCTCCGCCGCCTGAAATTATGTCTCTACTTTCTAAGATCGTTCCCGGCCAGCGCTGGATCAGTGAAACCGAACCTGAGCTTGGCTTGGGCATCATGCTGAATGTTGAATTTAAGCGTGTTGAAGTCATGTTTCCCGCCGCCAATGAACGCAGGAAATATGCGCTCGATAGTGCGCCGCTACGTCGTGTTGCTCTGAAAGAAGGTGAAACTCTGGAAACTCACGAAGGTGATGAGATGGAGGTGGATGAGGTTTTGGAACGTGATGGATTATTAGTCTATCTCTGCGGTAAGCGCGAAGTTGAGGAGTCTGGCTTATCGGATACGATGAGTTTTAGTAAACCTGAGGATCGCCTGCTCGGTGGTCACGTTGATGATTTAAATACATACGACCTGCGAGTGGAGGCACTCCAGAGGCAGTGTGATGTGATGAAATCACCTACGCGTGGATTTGTGGGTGGTAGGGTTGATCTCATTCCGCACCAGATGTATATCGCAGATGAGGTAGCATCGCGACTCGCTCCTCGTGTTCTGTTAGCCGATGAAGTGGGATTGGGGAAAACGATAGAAGCATGCCTGATTATGCATCGTTTGCATCTGACGGGACGTGCTGATCGGGTGTTGATTGTGCTGCCTGAACCACTTCTTCACCAATGGTTTGTCGAGCTGCTGCGTCGGTTTAATCTACTGTTTAGTTTGTTTGACGAAGAGCGCTGTGAATCGATTGAACACGGTGGCGAAGGGGGCGGTAATCCGTTTCTCGATAGTCAGCTGATTCTGTGTAGCGTGGACTTTCTGGCCGATAACGAAAAGAGATCAAAGCAGGTCATCGAGGCCGGGTGGGATTTGCTGATTGTTGATGAAGCGCATCACCTCGAATGGAGTGCCAAGGGGCCGAGTCCAGCCTACCAGGTGGTGGAATCACTGGCGCGTCAAACTGAGGGGCTGCTTTTGCTAACTGCGACCCCGCGTCAACTTGGACCAGAAGGGCACTTTGCTCGGTTAAGGTTATTAGATCCCGATCGTTATGTAGATATCGACGCATTCCAAGAGGAGGCAAATCACTACGAGGAGGTCGCGAATGCTGTAGGTCGTTTACTTGGTGGAGACGTTTTGAGTGCCGAAGATCGTGCTTTGTTTACAGGGCAGTCTGAGCGAGTTCACGACCACTGTCTCGCTCTTGATGGAGGTGACGAATCTGCCCGTGAACCATTGGTGCGTGAGCTGTTGGATACCTTTGGCACGGGGCGTGTCATGTTCCGCAATACACGTGAGGCTCTGACCGGATTTCCCGAGAGAGAGGCGCTGCTGGCACCACTCGCTGGGGAAGAAGAAAAAATCACATGGCTGGTCGATCTCCTGAAGAAACTCGGCGATGCAAAGATACTGTTGATCTGCCGCACTCGCGAGCTGGCTGAGGAAATTCCTGAACAACTCAAGAGTATCGTCAATATCAACTGCGGACATTTCCACGAGGGGATGACATTGCTGCAGCGCGACCGATCGGCTGCCTATTTTGCCGAGGAGGAGGGGGCTAGGATTCTGGTTTGCTCTGAAATTGGTAGCGAAGGGCGTAACTTCCAGTTCGCTCACCATCTGGTTCTATTTGATCTGCCGGACGATCCTGAATTGTTAGAGCAGAGGATAGGTCGACTCGATCGTATTGGTCAGTCGGAAACCATCAATATCCACGTGCCCTATGTTAAAGGGACACACGGCGAGGTGCTCGCCCGATGGTATCATGATGGCTTGAACGCTTTTGAACATAGCTTACACGGTGCCACCGAGATCATGCGTGAGTTGGGTGGTGCTCCACCAGCACGTGGAATGCACGAGCCCGCTCTACAGGCCTTTATTGATGTTTCCAAGGCTTGCTGCGAACGCGTTTCAAAACGACTTGAGCGAGGATATGATCGGCTTCTTGAACTAAATTCAAGTCGGCCCGACATCTCGAAAAAACGCATCGAGCAGATCGAGGCTATGGACTCCGACAAGGTGTCAGAGTCGTTTTTAATCCGACTATGGGATCACTTCGGCCTTCATATTGAAGAACTGGTTGAGAGATCTTATTTACTACTTCCAGGACACCTGATCACCGATGCTTTCCCAGCTTTACCCGACGACGGGTTAAACGTGACCTTTGATCGAACCCGCGCCCTATCGCGTGAGGACACCACGTTCATGAGCTGGGATAACCCGGTGGCTCGCACGGCATTGGAACTTCTTCTAACATCTGATGCCGGCAACTCATCCTTTGGTGTCTGGGAGGGGGCTCCGATGAAGGGGATCTTGCTCGAAGCTTACGTCGTCGTAGAGTGTGTCGCGCCAGCGTCCTTGCACAGTGATCGGTTTCTACCCACGACTCCAATTCGAGTTCAGGTAGATCACGCCGGAGAAGATCGCACGAGTGATTTTCACCTTACCTGCGACCAACTGCGCACTGGGAACTTACATAAACTTCTGGGACAGGAAAAATTCCGTCGCGTGATGCTTCCCATGATGCTCGATGCGTGCCGGAAGATTGCTACGGAAAACATGCAAGAAGTTGTCGAGAAAGCTTTGACTGAATCGGATGCTAAATTGGGTCGGGAAATTGACCGCCTTGTCGCACTCGGCGAAATCAACGATCATGTCAGCGAAGATGAGATTCAAGCCTTACGCAATCAGCGTGACGCCCTACACGCGGCCATTTCCAAGTCCCGCCTTCGCCTCGACTCGGTGCGAGTAGTTTTCTGCCAACCGTGAAGAAAGCTTGAGCCTGAGCAGAAACCCTCTACTTTCTGCACATCGAAACGATCTATTTAACCACCAATTACTAAGAACCATGGGAAGAGCATTTGAAGCACGTCGCGCAGGGAAAGAAAAACGTTGGGGAGAGATGTCCCGACTTTACCCTAAACTTGGAAAAATCATCACCATGGCCGCCAAGGCTGGTGGATCAGATCCAAATTCCAATACGGCACTCAAAGTCGCCGTGAACAATGCCAAGGCGCAGAATATGCCCAAGGACAACATCGACAAGGCGATTAAACGCGCCACCGCAGCCGATGCGGCAAGCTTTGATGAAGTTAGCTACGAGGGTAAAGGTCCGCACGGTGCCCTGCTTTGGGTGGAATGTGCCACGGATAACAATACCCGTACCGTCGCCAACGTTAAAATGACCTTTAATAAAAACGGAGGCCAAGTCGTTAACAACGGTTCACTCGACTTCATGTTTACCCGCAAGGCTGTGATCGAATTTGAAAAACCTGAGGGTCTCGATCTTGAGGAGCTTGAGCTTAATCTCATCGACTTTGGATTAGAGGAAATGGATGTTCAAGACGACCGTGTCATCGTTTACGGCGAGTTCACCAGCTTTGGCGAACTCACCAAAGCCTTTGAAGACACGGGCATCACCGGTACCAAAGCTACCCTGCAACGCATCGCTAACAACCCTGTCGAGTTTACCGAGGCTCAGATTGATGAAATCGAAGTCCTCATCGATAAACTCGAAGAAGATGATGATATTCAGTCTGTCTTCACGAATATTGCGTAACGTGGCTTGAGCCGTTAGTCATAATCAATTCGGAATAAAATAGGTGTGAAGCAACTCGTATAAAAAACGAATTATGAAGACCATCGCGCGTATCAACCTTGTCCTATTCTTCGCCATCGGAGTCGCTTCCGGGGTCGCTTCCGGGGGGGGACCCAAGAAACAACCCAACATTCTTTTCATCCTGATCGATGACATGGGTTGGATGGATCTGGTCTGCCAGGGAAATCCGAACCTGCACACCCCACACGTCGATGCCTTGGCGAAGCAGGGGATGCGTTTCACCGACGCCTATGCGGCTGCCCCAGTGTGTTCACCGACGCGGGCCGCCATCTTGACCGGCCAGTCGCCGGCGCGCTTGCATATCACGAACCACCTGCCGCACCAGGATCGATTTACGCCGAAGGACTCGAAGCTGATGCCGGCCGAGATGCTTGACCACCTGCCGCTCGAGTATGTGACCATCGCAGAGCGCCTGAAGGCTGACGCCGGTTACGTCACCGCCTTTATCGGCAAGTGGCACCTCTACAAGGACGGCGACGCGCAGTTTAATCCGCTGGCGCAGGGATTCGATATCAACCTCGGCGGTTGTTCCTTCGGCGGGCCACCAACTTTTTTTGACCCCTACAAGATTGATTTCCTGCCGAACCGCAAGAAGGGTGAATACCTGCCTAACCGTTTGGCGGACGAGACGATTGCCTTCATGAGGGAGCAAAACAAGAAGGGGAAGCCGTTCTTTGCCGCCCTTTTTAACTACACTGTACACTGGCCGATGGAGGCGCCGGCGGAGCTGGTGGCTAAGTACAAGGATCGCCCGCTGAAGGGATACAACGACCATCGTTATGCCGCTATGATCGAGGCGATGGATGTTGCCATCGGGCGCGTGCTCGCCTCACTTGACGAGATCGGCATCACGGAGGAAACCTTCGTAGTTTTCACCTCCGACAACGGTCCTTACGGCGGGGTGGGGGACTGCCGCCCGCTACGGGCCGACAAGGGACACCTTTACGAAGGCGGAATCCGGATCCCTCTCATCGTGCGCTGGCCCGGTAAGGTGAAATCGGGAACCGTTTCGGCTGAGCCGGTGATCCTGACGGACTTTTACAGCACCATGCTCGAGGTAGCTGGTCTGGAGCCTACTCCCGGAGTACCGGCTGATGGCGAGAGCCTGGTGCCGCTGCTCAGTGGTAAGGGCAAACCAAAGCGCGAGGCCATCCATTTTCACTACCCAAACTTCGCCTTTCACAAGGACAATCGTCTCGGCAGCGCGATCCGCATGGGCGACTATAAGTTGATTAAATTCTACGATGACGATTCGGTGGAACTTTACAACCTGAAGGAGGACATCAGTGAATCGAAAGACCTGGCCAAGGAGATGCCCGAGCGAGCGATTAAGATGCGTAAGCGCCTCGTAAAGTGGTTGAATGACTCTGGCGCGAAGCTTCCCCGACCACGATGAAAGCGCATTAAAACCTTAATCATCAAGAATGAACCTTCACTCTAGCATTGGCATCTCTCGCCGGAACCTACTGCAAAGCGAAGCGTCATGTATTCCCACTGAGTCATTTTTTAAATTAGGCTGAGATGATGAAACCTTTGACGTTTTCTAACTCAGGGATTTCATGTGTGTGTACCTCCTTGATGTAATGTGCCATGGTGCTTTCTTCGACGATTTCCTGAAGGAACTCTTCAAGCTCCTCCTCTTCGCCCATGATATCGAGCTCTACGGTGCCTTCGGGGAGGTTTTTAACCGTGCCAACCACATCGAAACCCATGGCGATTTGTTTCACCGCATAGCGGAAACCAACTCCTTGGACTCGGCCTTCGAATGTTATCCGTTTGGAAATCATGTTGTGAGTTTAGTGGTTAACGTGGTTATGTAAATACGTGAGTATGTAAGCAGGAAATAAATGGATCGGTTCCGGTGCGTGAACTTCTTTACATAATGACATATTCACCTAATCACTTACTGACAGAACTCACCGCCACCTCATGAAGTCGTTTATTCTAGCCTCTCGACCCAAGACCTTACCCGCCGCGATAGTGCCGGTGTGGGTTGGCTGTGCGCTGACATTTTACCTCACGGGCTCGTGGGATGGGTGGCTGGCGTTTTACACCGTGATGGGGTCGATCTGGATTCAAATTGCGACGAACTTTTTTAATGATGCCATCGATTCCGACAAAGGTGCAGATACCGATAAGCGACTAGGCCCAGTGCGAGCAACCGCCTCAGGTCGGTTGTCGAGGAAGACAGTCTATGCCTCGGCATGTATTTGCCTGCTGATTGCGGCAGGTTTTGGTTACCCGCTGTTTGTGGCTCGTGGATGGCCGATGATTGCGATAGGCCTACCCTCATTTTATCTGGCATACGGATACACGGGCGGCCCTCTACCACTCGCTTATAAAGGGCTGGGTGAGTTGTTTGTGATTTTATTTTTCGGACTCGTCGCCGTGGCGGGCACTGTTTTTGTGCAGACAGGAATCTGGTTCACGGAGGCGATGATAGCGGGGTTAGGTATCGGGTGTTTGTCTGCTGTTCTTATTTCAATCAACAACCTACGAGACGTTGATGAGGATCGGCGTAATGGCAAAAATACTCTCGCTGTCATGTGGGGTAGGGTAGCCTCAGTGAACCTCGTCCGTGTGATGACCGTCACGGCTTATGCCTGTGCAATCGTGTTGTTCGAATCCGGACTGAATCTGCTCTATTTTCTACCTGCGTTTTTACTAGGGATGTTTATTATCAGCCGTATCTG